>Ga0255166_1000015_pt1 | contig 216469 bp, 202 predicted proteins | sample Atl_Cont_RepC_8d_FD_186013 | JGI IMG/M metagenome (GOLD analysis project Ga0255166, IMG submission 186013) | Freshwater microbial communities from Altamaha River, Georgia, United States - Atl_Cont_RepC_8d | ecosystem: Environmental > Aquatic > Freshwater > River | place: USA: Georgia...
CCGCATCGATCTGGTCGTAGGCCTTGGCCTCGCCACCAAACTTCGTCGACAAAATCGTCGTGATCGCCGCCGTCAGCGTCGTCTTGCCATGGTCCACGTGACCAATGGTGCCCACGTTCACGTGCGGCTTCGTCCGCTCAAACTTTCCTTTTGCCATGTCTGTTCTCCAAAGAGCAAACCCGTGTCACGGTTTTACGTCTGCACGCCACTGCGGGTTCACCTCGCACGGGAAACGAGGTGGCGCGGCGTCGCAGACGGGCCCCGAAGGGCCGGCTTGAAATTACTTGGCGCGCGCAGCAACGATGGCTTCGGCCACGTTGCGCGGTGCTTCCGCGTAGTGCTTGAATTCCATGGTGTAGGTCGCGCGACCTTGCGACATGGAGCGCAGCGTGGTCGAGTAACCGAACATCTCCGACAGCGGCACCTCGGCCTTGATGGCCTTGCCACCGCCAGGCATGTCGTCCATGCCCTGCACCATGCCGCGACGCGACGACAGGTCGCCCATCACGTTGCCGGCGTAGTCTTCGGGCGTCTCGACTTCCACGGCCATCATCGGCTCGAGGATGACGGGGCTGGCCTTGCGTGCGGCTTCTTTGAAGCCAAAGATGGCCGCCATCTTGAACGCCTGCTCGGACGAGTCCACGTCGTGGTACGAACCGAAGGTCAGCGCGACTTTGACGTCCACCACCGGGTAGCCAGCGAGCACGCCGCTGTTGAGGGCTTCGATGACGCCCTTTTCCACGGCCGGGATGTATTCGCGCGGCACCACACCACCCTTGATCTCGTCGAGGAATTCGAAGCCTTTGCCAGCCTCGTTGGGCTCCAGACGGAACACCACGTGACCGTACTGACCCTTACCGCCAGACTGACGCACGAACTTGCCTTCGACATCCGACACCGACTTGCGCACGGTTTCGCGGTAGGCCACCTGGGGCTTGCCGACGTTGGCTTCCACGCCGAATTCGCGCTTCATGCGGTCCACGATGATTTCGAGGTGCAACTCGCCCATGCCAGAGATGATGGTCTGGCCCGACTCTTCGTCGGTCTTGACGCGGAAGGACGGATCTTCAGCAGCCAGACGCTGCAGCGCCAGGCCCATCTTTTCTTGGTCGGCCTTGGTCTTGGGTTCGACGGCCTGTGCAATCACGGGCTCAGGGAACACCATGCGCTCGAGCACCACAGCGGCGTTGGGGTCGGACAGGGTCTCGCCGGTGGTGACTTCTTTCAAGCCCACGCACGCAGCGATGTCACCGGCCACGATCTCTTCGATCTCTTCGCGGTTGTTGGCGTGCATCTGAACGATACGGCCGATGCGCTCTTTCTTGCCTTTGACGGTGTTGAGCACGGTGTCGCCCTTTTTCAGCACGCCAGAGTAGACGCGCACAAAGGTCAACTGGCCCACGAACGGGTCGGTCATCAGCTTGAACGCCAAGGCGGAGAACTTCTCACCGTCGTCGGCCTTGCGGCTGACCGGCTGCTCGTCCTCATCCGTGCCAGCCACCGGGGGAATGTCCACGGGCGAGGGCAGGAAGTCGATCACGGCGTCGAGCATGCGCTGCACGCCCTTGTTCTTGAACGCGGTGCCGCACAGCATGGGCTGGATCTCGGTCGCGATGGTGCGCAGACGCAGGCCCTGCTTGATGTCGGCTTCGGACAAATCACCTTCTTCCAGGTATTTGTTCATCAGGTCTTCGGTGGCTTCGGCGGCGGCCTCGACCATCTTCTCGCGCCACTCTTGAGCCGCATCGGCCAGATCGGCGGGGATGTCCTGGTAATCGAACTTCATGCCCTGCGAGGCCTCGTCCCAAATGATGGCCTTCATCTTGATGAGGTCGACCACGCCGGTGAAGCTGTCTTCAGCACCGATGGGGATGACGATGGGCACGGGGTTGGCCTTGAGGCGAACCTTCATCTGGTCCACGACCTTGAAGAAGTTGGCACCAGTGCGGTCCATCTTGTTCACAAAGGCCAGACGCGGCACCTTGTACTTGTTGGCTTGGCGCCAAACGGTTTCCGACTGGGGCTGCACGCCACCGACCGCGCAGTACACCATGCAAGCGCCGTCGAGCACGCGCATGGAACGCTCCACCTCGATGGTGAAGTCCACGTGGCCCGGGGTGTCGATGATGTTGAAGCGGTGCTCGGGGTAGGACAGGTCCATGCCCTTCCAGAAACAGGTGGTGGCCGCCGACGTGATGGTGATGCCGCGCTCTTGCTCCTGCTCCATCCAGTCCATGGTGGCAGCGCCGTCGTGCACTTCACCGATTTTGTGGTTCACGCCGGTGTAGTAAAGAATGCGCTCGGTCGTGGTGGTCTTGCCGGCGTCGATGTGAGCCGAAATACCAATGTTGCGATAGCGCTCGATGGGGGTCTTGCGAGCCATGATGAATACCTTTTGAAATTAGAAGCGGAAGTGGCTGAAGGCCTTGTTGGCTTCGGCCATGCGGTGAACTTCGTCACGCTTTTTCATGGCGCCGCCGCGACCTTCGGAGGCCTCGATCAGCTCGTTGGCCAGACGCAGGGCCATCGACTTCTCACCGCGCTTGCGAGCGGCTTCCTTGAGCCAACGCATCGACAGGGCCAGGCGGCGCACGGGGCGCACTTCCACAGGCACCTGGTAGTTGGCACCACCGACGCGGCGGGATTTGACTTCCACCATCGGCTTGACATTGTTGATGGCGGTGGTGAACAGCTCGACCGGGTCTTTGCCGGTCTTGCTTTCGATTTGCTCCAAGGCACCGTAAATGATGCGCTCGGCAACCGCCTTTTTGCCGCCTTCCATGATCACATTCATGAACTTGGAGAGCTCGACATTGCCGAATTTCGGATCCGGCAGGATTTCACGTTTAGGGACTTCGCGACGACGTGGCATGTTTCACCTCTTTGCTTCAGTTGATACCCGCAACGTCCTGTTTTGCGGATACCGCGCAGATCCAACGGGAATCTGCACTTACTCGACCCAACAGCGGGTCACTACGCTACAGCGGCTCGTCAACAAACCGGCTGAGCACCTGGTTGTCCTTGCGGACGAGAAAACCGATCAGGCCTTCTTGGGGCGCTTGGCGCCGTACTTGGAACGCGATTGCTTGCGATCTTTCACGCCTTGCAAGTCCAGCGAGCCACGCACGATGTGGTAACGCACACCGGGCAAATCCTTGACACGACCACCGCGCACCAGAACCACCGAGTGTTCTTGCAGGTTGTGGCCTTCACCGCCGATGTAGGAAATGACTTCAAAGCCGTTGGTCAGGCGCACTTTGGCAACCTTACGCAAGGCGGAGTTGGGTTTCTTAGGCGTCGTGGTGTAGACACGGGTGCAGACGCCACGCCGTTGCGGCGAGTTCTGCATGGCCGGGCTCTTGGACTTGGTCTTTTCGACCTGACGACCATGACGCACCAGTTGGTTGATGGTTGGCATTGAAAAACGTCCCTAAACGTTTGTTGGAAAAAGAAAAACAATCCCTTCGGTCGAAACCGAAAAGCCCTCCAGTGTAACAGCTCTGGGCTCGGGCTGGAAACGAAACCTTAAAGGTTCAACGTGGGATCACTTGATCCACAGGCGCAGCGTGTCCCAGGCGCGGCCCAGGACGCTGGCTTGCTCGACGGGTTCGAGCACCTGCAGGGGCACCTCGCTCAAGGGCTTGCCGTCGAGCAACACCTGCAGCACCCCCACGTTTTGGCCCTTGGCAAAAGGAGCCATCAGCGGGTCGGGGCGGGTGACCTGGGTTTGCAAGCGTGCCGCCGCCCCCGCCGGCACGGCCACCACGATGGGCTGCTCCCGGCCGAGCTTGACCGAGGATCCCCGGCCTTTCCACACGGGCGGCATCACCACGGCTTGGCCGCCGTCAAACAGCCGAACGGCGTCATAAGCCGTATAGCCCCAATTCAGCAGCTTTTGCGACTCCGCCGCGCGGGCGTTTTCGCTCGCCGCGCCCAGCACGATGGACAACAGGCGCCGGCCCGGCAGGCCCGGCACCTCGCGCTTGGCGGTGGCAATCAGGCAATAGCCAGCGGCCTCGGTGTGGCCGGTTTTCAGGCCGTCCACGCTGGGGTCGCGAAACAGCAGCAGGTTGCGGTTGTTCTCGTTGGAGGCGGGCGTGCCCGGGTAGCGGTATTTCTTGATGGCGTAATAGCCCACGTACTCCGGGAAGTCTTGCATCAGGCGCGAGGCCAGAGTGCCCAAATCACGCGCCGTGGTCACATGGCCGGGCGCGTTCAGCCCTTCCGGGTTTTTGTAGCTGGTGGCTTGCATGCCCAGGGCGCTCGCCTGGGCATTCATCATTTCAACGAAGTGCTCCACCGTGCCGCCCACACCCTCGGCCAAGGCCATCGTGGCATCGTTGCCCGATTGCACGATCATGCCTTTGATGAGGTCTACCACCGGCACCTTCATCTTGGGATCGATGAACATGCGCGAGCCCGGCATCTTCCAGGCGCGCTCGCTCACCGGCAGGGTCTGCTCGAGCGTGATCTTCTTGGCCTTGAGGGCATCAAAGACCAGATAGGCGGTCATCAGCTTGGTCAGCGACGCCGGCTCCACCGGCTTGTCGGCCTCGCGTTCGGCCAGCACCTGCTGGGCCGTGACATCGATCAGCAAGTACGCCCGCGCGGCCACCTCGGGCAGGGCCGGCGTTTGCGCCCAGACCAGGCCACACGCCGAAAAGAACAGACACAAAGATGCCGCCAACCGGCGCAGGATGCGAATCATGGGAGTCAGAAAAGTAGCGGGACCACGCCTAGGCGCGCAAATGACGCACCACCAGGCTCTTGAGCAGCGGCAATTGTCCATGAAAGAAATGGCCGCCGCCGGGCACCACCGTGACCGGCAAACTTTGCGGCCGCGCCCAATCCATGACCGACGCCAGCGACACCGTGTCGTCGTGCTCGCCGTGCACCACCAAGGCGCGCTCATGCAACTCGGCGGGCAAAGGCGCTACCGTGAAGCGTTGTGCAGCCGTACCGACAAAGACGATCTTCTCGACCTCGCGCTGGGGCCACAGTTCGGTCAACGCATGGCTGGTGACGAACGAGCCAAACGAAAACCCGGCCAACGCAATCGGCCCTGCGGGGGCCACCTGCTCGACCACGCGCACGAGATCGCGTGCCTCACCCACGCCCGCGTCGTGCTCGCCAGCGGAAGCGCCAACGCCGCGAAAGTTGAAGCGCACCACCGACCAACCGCATTGCACCAGCGCGCGCGCCAAGGTCTGCACCACCTTGTTGTCCATGGTGCCGCCAAACAGCGGATGCGGATGCGCCACGATGGCCACGCCACGCGGCGTCTGCGCCGGCTCATCGCGCAAGGCCTCGATCGCACCGGCCTCACCGTGCAGCATCAGGCGCAAGGTCTGGGCATTCATGGCCGCGCCCCTCAACGTCCGATGTGATCGGGCAGGCGCAGCCGCTCGACCAGCTCGCCCTTGGCCAGATGACGCTCCACGATTTCGTCGATGTCGTGCTGATCGACAAAGGTGTACCAGGTCGCGTCCGGATAGACCACCGCCACCGGCCCACCCGCGCAGCGATCCAGGCAACCCGCCTTGTTGACCCGCACGCCGCCGGGTCCCGTCAGGCCAGCGCGTTTGACGGCGGCTTTGCAGTGGTCGAAGGCTTCCTGCGCCCGATGGTCGGCGCAGCAGGCCTGGCCGTTGTCGCGCTGATTCAGGCAGAAAAAGATGTGGTGTTGGTAATAAGACGACATGGCGGGCGATTCTAGAAGCGAGCGCTTGAGGCGGCCTCGCCCCGGGCCTCAAACCCTGGGCTCGCGCTCGCGGGTCAAGCGCGCCAGCGCCAACCACAGCACCGCATACGGCCACAGCCAACCCAGCCACTGCACCAGGCCATGGAAGCGGATGAAGCGCCCTTGCTCCCAGGTTTGCAGGGTTTGCGCAAAGTAGGCGCTTTCCGGCGATTGATTGAGCAAGCTTTGCTGCACCAACACCGCCAACAGCAAGGCGCTCCAACACGCGCGCGCCGAACGCGTGGACAAGGCCAGCGCAACCGCGCAGCCACCCAAGACGCCCAAGACCACGGGCGTGTCGAGCCAGGTCCAGGCATGTTGCGGCCCATAGGTCAGGGCTGCGGACAAGGCACTCATGCACACCGAGACCGCCACCACCCACAGGGCGTACACCAGCCGCTGGCCCAACTCGCGGATCACCCCAAAACCGAGCAGGCAGGGGATGAGCCAGCCCAGCATCACGCACAGCAACTCGGCGCCGGGCAGCAGCGGCTCCAGCTCGAACGCCCGCATGGGAATCCAGGCCTCAAACGGTGTGCCATCGAAGGCGCTGGTGAGGGCATCTTCCAGCCGCTCCCAAATCTGTCCCAAGCCAAAGGGCACCGCCACCGGAAACAAAAGGGCCACCGGCCACAAGGCCATCAGCACGAGCGCCTGGTGCGCGTCGCGCACAAACCAGCGCGTGCGGAACTGGCTCCATCGGTGCAGCATGCCCCAACGCTCCAAGGCACCCGCCGCCACGGCCCCCAGGCCCGTACCCAGCACATTGAGGCAGAAGTCCACTTGCGAGGGCACGCGCGCGGGCAAGTAGCTCTGCAGACCTTCCATCAACAGCGACAAGAATGCCGCGCCGCCCAGTGCGCCCCCGATGTCGCGCCGCGTCCAGCCCAGACGCAGACCACTCAGACACAGAAAGAAGCCCAACGGCGCATAGCCCAACACATTGGCCACGACATCAAACGCCGTCCAGTACTTGGGCCACGGCGCCCACAGAAACGACCACGGGGCAATGCCTTGGTCGCGCCAATGTTCAAACGGGTACAGGCTGGCGTAGACGATCAAGGCCACGCACAACTGCGACAGCGCCCAGGCCGATGTTTTGCGCATGGCGGGCCCTGGGTCGGTCTCAGAAGGGCTTGACCACCACCAGCACCACCGCCAGCAGCATCAACACCACGGGGATTTCATTGAACCAGCGAAACCAGACATGGCCCCGCGTGTTGGCGCGCGCTTCGAAGCGGCGCAAGAGCCGAACGCATACATGGTGATAGGCCAACACCAGCAGCACCACGGTCAGCTTGGCATGCATCCAGCCATTGCCCGGCCCCATGCCGATGCCGTAGCCCAGCCAAAGCCACAAGCCCAGAGCCACAGCAGGCACCATCAGCACGTGGGTGAAGCGCATGAGCTTGCGCGCCATCAACAGCAGTCGCTCCTCCTCGGCTTGTGAACCGGGTGACACCATGGCCAGGTTCACAAAAATGCGCGGCAAATAAAACAGGCCGGCGAACCAACTGGCCACGAAAACAATGTGAAAAGCTTTGACCCACAACATGGCGCGCAGTGTAGCCCTGCAAGGCTGTGCGAGGGCCAAAAAAATGCCCGACCAAGGTCGGGCGAAAAATGTCTTTTCGTTGCCAAAAAGACCCCGCTCAGGGAGGAAAAGCGGGGGGCAGCGAACCGCCCGCAGCCAATCTAGCAAATGCCCACGGCCTCAACAATGGGGGAAATATCGGGACTTACGGCACAATTTTGCGCATGAAGCACCTCGCCCCCCCCTTCCCCGCCAACCGCCCACGCCGCCTGCGTCGAGACGATTTCACCCGCCGCTTGGTGCGCGAGCACGCCCTCAGCGTCAACGACCTGATCTACCCGGTGTTTGTGCTCGAAGGACAAGGTCGGCGCGAGGCCGTGGCCTCCATGCCGGGCGTCGAACGCGTCAGCCTCGATCTGCTGCTGCCGGTGGCCGAGCAATGCGTCGCGTTGGGCATCCCGGTGATGGCACTGTTTCCCGTCATCAGCTCGCACCTCAAAACCCCCGACGGTGTGGAAGCCACCAACCCCGATGGCCTGGTGCCGACCGTGGTGCGCGAGCTGAAGAAACGCTTCCCCGAACTCGGCGTGATGACCGACGTGGCACTCGATCCCTTCACCAGCCATGGCCAAGACGGCTTGCTCGACGACACCGGCTACATCCTCAACGACGAAACCGTGGACATGCTGGTGCGCCAGGCGCTGACGCAAGCCGACGCGGGCGTCGACATCGTCGCGCCCAGCGACATGATGGATGGCCGCATCGGGGCCATCCGGCAGGCGCTGGAAGCGCGGGGCCACATCCACACCCGCATCATGGCCTACAGCGCCAAATACGCCAGCGCCTTCTATGGCCCCTTCCGCGACGCGGTGGGCTCGGCGGCCAATCTGGGCAAGAGCAACAAGAAGGTCTACCAGATGGACCCGGGCAACAGCGATGAAGCCCTGCGCGAAGTGGCGCTCGACATCGCCGAAGGGGCCGACATGGTGATGGTCAAACCCGGCATGCCCTACCTGGACATCGTGCGCCGGGTCAAAGACGAGTTTGGCGTGCCCACCTTCGCCTACCAAGTCTCGGGCGAATACGCCATGCTCAAGGCCGCCGCCCACAACGGCTGGCTCGATCACGACGCCGTGATGATGGAGTCGCTGCTGGCGTTCAAGCGCGCCGGCGCCGACGGCATCCTGACGTATTTCTCGCTCGACGCCGCACGCCTGCTGCGCGCCTGAGGCGCGCGCCGCTCAGCCCAGGTGCTGAGCGAAAAACGCCAGCGTGCGCTCGCGCGCCAACTGCGCCGACGGCGCATGCCAAGCCCCGCGCTGGTCGCAGTTGAAGCCGTGGTGCGCGGCGTAGGTGTGCACCTGCACCTCGGGATGCGCTTGGGCGAAAGCATGCACCGTGTCCATCGGAATCCACTTGTCTTCTTCGGCAAAGTGCGCCAACACCGGCACGCGGGGTTGACGCGCCACCTCGGCCTCGGTGGTCACGCCGCCGCCGTAGTAGGGCACGGCCGCGCTCAAGCCCTGCAACACACAGGCCGAGCGCCAGGTCAGCAAACCGCCCCAGCAGTAACCGACGATGCCGACCTTGCCGCCGCTGAGTCGCGAGGCGTGATCGATGGCGGCCTGAATGTCTTGCATCGCACCCGGCGCGGGCAAGGCCTCGACCGCCGTCTTGTGGCCAAAGCCCTCGTTCATGTCGGCCTCGCTGTAGCCCAACTCGACGCCCGGCTGGACGCGATGGAACATGGCCGGCGCCACCGCCACATAACCCTCGGCCGCATAGCCATCGGCCACCGAACGGATGTGGCTGTTCACGCCAAAGATTTCCTGGATCACCACCACCGCGCCACGCGCCGCGCCACTGGGTCGCGCCTCATAGGCGGGCACGCGGGTGCCGTCGGCCGCGGTGAGTTCGATCATCTGTCCCATGCTGTCTCTCCTGTTGCAATGAAGGGCGGCGTCATGCCAGCGCACGCGCCACAAAGTCGAGCCGATCCTGGCCCCAGAAAATTTCGCCATCGATGACGTAGCTCGGCGCGCCAAACACCCCGGCGTCGATGGCCGCCTGGGTGTGCGCCTCGTAGCGCTGTTGCACTTCGGGCGTGTGCGCGGCTTGCACGCACGATGCGGGCAGACCTTGTTCGACCAGCAACTCGGCCAGCACGGCTTCGTCGGCGATGTTGCGCTGCTGCGCCCAAACCGCTGCGAACACCGCTCCGCTGATGCGCAAAGCCGCATCCGTGCCGTGCGACTGCTCCACCGCCACGATCAAACGCGCCGCCGGGTCGCCCGGCACCGGGAAGAACTGCGGTTGCGGATGCAAGGGCAGGTCCAGATGCCGGGCAAAGCGCGCCAGCTCCACCAAGCGATAGGCCTGTCGCTGCGCCGGGCGCTGCGACAGCGGCAAGCCGCCAGAGACCGCGAACACGCGCCCCAAATCGACGGGCCGCACACGCACTTGCAAGCCATGCTCGCGCACCAGGCGCACGAAGCGCTCGTGTCCCAGGTAAGTCCATGGGCTTTGTGGCGCGAAGTAGTAATCGACGGAACGAGCCATGTGATGTCCTGACACCTTGTTGTGTAATGACGACCGAGCGCGCGGCCTGCGAAGCCGCGTTTGTAGCCGAAGACGGGCATTGTTGCAGGGGAGGGGACATGGACAAAGTCTTGCTGGTGACGGGTGGCAGCCGGGGCATCGGCGCTGCCACCGCCGAGTTGGCCGCACGCCAGGGCTGGCGGGTCGTCGTCAACTACAGCCAACAGGCGGCAGCCGCGCAAGCGGTGGTGCAACGCATCGAATCCGAGGGCGGTCAGGCCATCGCGCTGCAGGCCGATGTGACGGATGAAGCGCAGGTGCTGCGCCTGTTCACACAGATCGATCAGACCTTGGGCCGACTCGATGGCCTGGTCAACAACGCCGGTGTGGTGGACCGCCCGGCCCGCATCGACGAGATGGACTTGGCACGTTGGCGGCGCATGTTCGACATCAACGTCATGGGCAGCCTGCTGTGCGCGCGGGAGGCCGTGCGTCGCATGAGCACGCGCCATGGCGGCGCTGGCGGTGCCATCGTCAACGTCTCCAGCGCAGCGGCGCGCCTGGGCGCGCCCGGCCAATACGTGGACTACGCCGCGGCCAAAGGTGCTATCGACGCCTTCACCATCGGCCTGGCCAAGGAGGTGGCGGATGAGGGCATCCGCGTCAATGCCGTGCGCCCGGGCCTCATCGACACCGACATCCACGCCTCCGGCGGCCTACCCAACCGCGTGCGCGATTTGCAGCACACCGTGCCCATGCAGCGCGGCGGCACCGCCGACGAAGTGGCCGAGGCCATCGTCTGGTTGCTGGGCGATCGCTCGCCCTACACCACCATGAGTTTTCTCGAAGTCTCCGGAGGCCGTTGATGAGCGAGGTGCGTTATCACTGGGAAGACCTCACCGTGGGCGAGGTGCGCGATCTGGGCACGGTCACACCCACGCGCGAGGAGATCATCGCCTTTGCGAGCCAGTTCGACCCGCAGCCCTTTCACCTGGACGACGACGCGGCCCGCGCGTCCGTCTTTGGTGGCCTGTGCGCCAGCGGCTGGCACACCTGCGGCATGGCCATGCGTCTGATGGTGACGAACTTTCTGTGCCACACCACCAGCCTGGGCTCGCCGGGGCTGGAGAACCTGCGCTGGCTGAAACCGGTTTATCCCGGTGACACGCTGCGCCTGCAACACACCCTGGTCGACAAACAGCCCATGCGCAACCACCCCACGGTCGGCAAGGTCCGCACCGTTTGGGAGATGTTCAACCAGCACGGCGACCAGGTGCTGCACATGGAGGGCTGGGCCATGTTTCGCCGTCGCACACCGGCCAGCGACGTCGACACCGCTTAAACCCCAAACCCCGGCGCCAGCGCCGCGCGCAGATGCGCCACCAGCGCCGACACCGCACGCGGCACATGCAGCGTGTAGGGGCGGATGGCGAAGATGTGGCGGCCAAAGCCGCCATCGACGTGCCACTCCGGCAAGACGCGCACCACCTGCCCTCGGCGCAATGCGTCTTGGGCGCTGAAGTCGGGCAGCAAGGCGATGCCCGCGCCGGTGAGCGCGGCTTCGCGCAGGGCCTCGCTGTTGTTGGCCGCCAGCGTGCCGCGCACGGGCACCGTCACCGCCTCGCCACCGCGTGAGCGCGCGGCGCGGGTGAAGCGCCAGGTGGGTGTCTCCTGTGAGCGCGGGTAATGCAGGCAGTTGTGGTCTTGCAGCTCGGCGGGCGTGCGCGGCGTGCCCGCGCGGCGCAAGTAGGCGCGAGTCGCCACCAACACCGAAGCCGTGTCGCACAGCGTCCAGGCCACATGCGTGTCGGGCGCGCGCTCGGTGTGGCGGATCGCCAAGTCGTAACCGTCGGTGGCCAGGGGCCGCAAGCGGTCGGACATGTCCAGTTCCAAGCGCACCTGCGGGTGTTGGCGCAAAAAGTCGGTGAGCCAAGGCATGAGCTGCTGGCGCGCCAGGGCCACGGGCGCGGTCACGCGCACCAAGCCCGTGGGCTGCTCGGCCAGATCGCGCACCTGGTCGAAGCTGTGGGCGATGTGCTCGAACGCCGCGCGGGTGTCATCGACCAAGCGTTGACCGGCTTCCGTCAGGCGCACGCTGCGCGTGGTGCGCTGCACCAGCGTCACAGCGGCCGCGCGCTCCAGCTCGGCGATGCGCTGGCTCACCGCCGCCTTGCTCACGCCCAGGCGAGCCGCCGCTGCCGTGAAGCTGCCCTGCTGGGCCAGCACGCTGAGCCAATGCAGATGGCCCCACAAGGCGTTGATTTTTTTGGCATCCATGCGTCTATTGTTCACTAAAACGAACAATGCGTTCAGGCCATCCGCCTTGTGACGGGCGCGGGCGCTGCCTACACTGCCACCCATTCCTCTGCGGCCCCTGTGGGCCGGCACACACACCCTCCACCAGGACCCCTCCATGAGCACCACCATCGGTCACTACATCCAAGGCCACGTCACCACCGGCACCAGCACACGCGAGCAGCCCGTCACCAACCCCGCCACTGGCGCGGTGAGCGGCCAGGTGCGCCTGGCCAACGCCCAGGATGTGCACGCCGCTGTCGCCGCCGCGCAGGCCGCGTTCCCGGCCTGGGCCGATCTGCCGCCGCTGCGCCGCGCGCGGATCCTGTTCAAGTTCCTGGACCTGCTCAACCAGCACCGCGACGATCTGGCGCGCATGATCACCGCCGAGCACGGCAAGGTCTTCACCGACGCGCAAGGCGAGGTCACGCGCGGCATCGAGATCGTCGAGTTCGCCACGGGCATCCCGCAACTGCTCAAGGGCGACTACACCGAGCAGGTCTCGACGGGCATCGACAACTGGACGATGCGCCAACCGCTGGGCGTGGTGGCGGGCATCACGCCGTTCAACTTCCCCGTCATGGTCCCGATGTGGATGTTCCCGGTGGCCATCGCCGCAGGCAACACCTTTGTTTTGAAACCCAGCCCGCTGGACCCCTCCCCCTCGCTGTTCATGGCCGAGTTGTTGAAGCAGGCGGGTCTGCCCGACGGCGTGTTCAACGTGGTGCAAGGCGACAAAGAAGCGGTGGACGCGCTGCTCGACCACCCGGATGTGAAAGCCATCAGCTTCGTGGGCTCGACGCCGATTGCCAACCACATCTACGAGACGGGCGCGCGCCACGGCAAGCGCGTACAAGCCCTGGGCGGCGCGAAGAACCACATGGTGGTGATGCCCGACGCCGACATCGACCAGGCGGTGGACGCCTTGATCGGCAGCGCCTACGGCTCGGCGGGTGAGCGCTGCATGGCCATCAGCGTGGCGGTGCTGGTGGGTGACGTGGCGGACAAGATCATGCCCAAGCTCATCGAGCGCACGAAGTCCCTGAAGGTGCTCGACGGCATGAACCTCGCCGCCGAGATGGGCCCCATCGTCACCGACGCGGCGCGCCAGCGCATCAGCGGTTACATCGACGCGGGCGTGAAAGAGGGCGCGCAGTTGCTCGTCGATGGCCGAGGCTTTGCCGGCGCGCAAGCGGGCGCGGGCTGCGACCACGGCTTCTGGCTCGGCGGCACACTGTTCGACCATGTCCGCACCGACATGAAGATCTACAAGGAAGAGATCTTCGGTCCCGTGCTGTCGTGCGTGCGCGTGAACGATTTCGGCCAAGCGGTGCAAATCATCAATGACCACGAGTTCGGCAACGGCGTGAGCTGCTTCACCCGCGACGGCAACATCGCCCGCGAATTCGCGCGCCGCATCCAAGTGGGCATGGTGGGCATCAACGTGCCCATCCCGGTGCCGATGGCGTGGCATGGCTTCGGCGGCTGGAAGCGCAGCCTGTTCGGCGACATGCATGCCTATGGCGAAGAAGGCGTGCGTTTCTACACCAAGCAAAAGAGCGTCATGCAGCGCTGGCCCGAGAGCATCGGCAAGGGCGCCGAGTTCGTCATGCCGACCTCGAAGTGAGCGCGCGGCCCGCTGCTGCGCCCGGGACAACACGGGGCATTCGTCCCCTGACGGGCCATTAAAGTTCAGCGTATGAGCGACACCCAGTTTGACTACATCATCGTCGGCGCCGGCACCGCCGGCTGTCTGCTGGCCAACCGACTCAGCGCCGACGCCAGCAAGCGCGTCTTGCTGATCGAGGCCGGCCGCAAAGACGATTACCACTGGGTCCACATCCCCGTCGGTTACCTCTACTGCATCGGCAACCCGCGCACCGACTGGCTGTACCAAACCGCGCCCGACGCCGGGCTCAATGGCCGCAGCCTGCGTTACCCGCGCGGCAAAGTGTTGGGCGGCTGCTCCAGCATCAACGGCATGATTTACATGCGCGGCCAATCGCGCGACTACGACCACTGGGCCGAGGTCACTGGCGACGCGCGCTGGCGCTGGGACCAATGCCTGCCCTACTTCAAGCTGCACGAAGACCACCACGGCGGCGCCAACGCGTCGCACGGGGCCAAGGGCCAGGCGAGCGAGGTGCTGCTGGGCGACCACACCGCGTATGGCCAGGTGCTGCGCCACCACAACGCGGGCGGCGAATGGCGCATCGAACGCCAGCGCCTGCGCTGGGACGTGCTCGACGCGTTCGCCCAAGCCGCTGTGCAGGCGGGCATCCCGGCCAGCGACGACTTCAACCGGGGCAACAACGAGGGCGTGGGCTACTTCGAGGTGAATCAGAAAAGCGGCTGGCGCTGGAACACGGCCAAAGCCTTTCTGCGCCCGACCTGTTACGCCCGGCCCAATTTCGAACTCTGGACGCTCGCCCAAGTCTCCAAGCTGGTCATGGACGAAGACGGCGACGGCACGACGCGCTGCACGGGTGTCGAGGTCTGGACGGGCGCAGGCCATGTGACCGCCACGGCGCGACGTGCAGTCATCCTCAGCGCCGGCAGCATTGGCACGACGCAAATCCTGGAGCTGTCGGGCATTGGGGACGCGCGCGTGCTGCATGAGCACGGCATCACGCCCGTGCTCGACCTGCCGGGGGTGGGCGCCAACTTGCAAGACCATTTGCAAATCCGCGCCGTGTTCAAGGTGCAAGGTGTGACCACGCTCAACACCCTGGCCAACAGTTGGTGGGGCAAGGCGCGCATCGGGCTGGAATACCTGTTCAAACAAAGCGGTCCGATGAGCATGGCGCCCTCGCAACTGGGCGCGTTCACGCGCAGCAGTGCCGCCCACACCTGGCCCAACGTCGAGTACCACGTGCAGCCTTTGAGTCTGGACGCCTTTGGCGAGCCGCTGCACCCGTTCCCCGCATTCACCGCGAGCGTGTGCAACCTCAATCCGACCAGTCGGGGCACGGTGCACATCACCAGCCCGAACGTGGCCGATGCACCGCGCATTGCGCCCAACTACCTGAGCACCCCCGAGGATCGACAGGTCGCCGCCGACTCGCTGCGCCTGACGCGGCGCATCGTGGCGCAACCCGCGCTGGCAAAGTACCGCCCTGAGGAATACAAGCCTGGCGTGCAATACCAAAGCGACGAGGATCTGGCGCGCCTGGCCGGTGACATCGCCACCACCATCTTCCATCCCGTCGGCACGGCACGCATGGGCCGCTTGAATGACCCGCTGGCCGTGGTCGATCCGGAGCTGCGTGTGCGCGACGGGCGCGGTGGTGTGGTGCGCGGCTTGCGCGTGGTCGACGCCAGCGTCATGCCCACCATCACCAGCGGCAACACCAACAGCCCCACGCTGATGCTGGCCGAACGCGCGGCGCAATGGCTGGCGCACGAGGCGCTCGCCGACGCCTGAGACCGCGCGCCACGAGGCCTTCAGGCTCAAGGGAAACTCCTAGGCAAGAGAGCCCGCGCCAGCGCCTACAGTGGCACCACTTCAACACAGCCTTCGCGCTGTTTCGAGGGTCCGAGGAGACAAAAAACCCCTTCACTGGGGCAACCAGTGCCCTTCAAGGGCACACAAAAAGGCACCGGTTTCACCCGGTGCCTTTTTCTTTGCGCCTTTGCACAGACAATCGCGCGCATGGAATTGCTCATCGCCATCGCGGCATCGGCACTGGCCGGTTGTCTCGATGCCATCGTCGGCGGCGGCGGCCTGATCTTGCTGCCCGCCCTGTTCGCCGTCTACCCACAGGTGCCGCCCGCCACCTTGCTGGGCACTAACAAAAGCGCGTCCGTCTGGGGCACCGCCTTTGCCGGCTGGCGTTACAGCCGCCGCGTCGCTTGGCATTGGCGTGGCTTGCTGCTGGCGCTGCTGGTCACGATGGCCGGCTCTTTTTTCGGTGCCTGGGTGGTGACCCAGGTCTCGCCGGACGCGCTGCGTCGGCTGCTGCCCGCCGTGCTGCTGGCGGTGCTGGTCTACACCCTGAGCAAGCCCGACTTGGGGCGCAGCCACGCACCGCGCGGCTCGGCTTTGACGCAGACCCTGATGTTGTCCGGCATCGGCGCGGTGATCGGGTTTTACGACGGTTTCTTTGGCCCGGGCACCGGCAGCTTCTTCGTCTTCTTGCTGGTGCGGCTGTTGGGCTACGACTTCTTGCATGCGTCGGCCACGGCCAAGCTGTTGAACCTGGCGAGCAATGCCGCTGCGCTGGTGCTGTTTGGCTGGGCCGGCCATGTGCTGTGGCAGCTGATGCTGCCACTGGCGATCGCGAATGTGCTGGGCAGCGGCTTGGGCACGCGCCTGGCGCTGCGCCACGGCACGGGCTTTGTGCGCGGCGTGTTTCTGGTGGTGGTGTCGGCGCTGATCCTCAAGACCGCGCTGGATGCCTTCGGGTCCTGACGCGCACTCAGCGTTGCGCGACGGCGCTGGGCAGCGGCACCTCGGTGACGGCGCGCGGCCGACCGATGGGGCGCGTCGCTTGACCGCGCGACACGGCCTCGATGTCTTCCACCGAGGGGTATTGGCCCAGCAACACAAAGTCGAACACGCGCCGGGCGATGGGCGCGGCGTTTTGCGCGCCAAAGCCCGCGTTCTCGACCACCATCGCCAACGCCACCTTCGGATCGTCCGCCGGGGCGAAGGCCACGAACAAGGCGTGATCGCGTTTGCGCTCGTCGATGGCCGCCGCGTTGTACTTCTCGTTCTGACCCACGGTGTAGACCTGCGCCGTGCCCGTCTTGCCAGCACTGACATAGGCCGCACCGGCAAAGCTGCTGGCCGAAGTGCCTTCGATGTTGACGCCGACCATGGCACGCTTGATGACTTCGAGGTGCTGCGCTGAGATGGGCAAGTGGGCCTGCGGCTCGCGCGCGATGGCGGTGGCGGCGCGGGTTTCGGCGTCCAGCACCTCGCGCACCAAGTGCGGCTGCATCTTCAGGCCGCCCGCGGCCAGCGTGGCGGTGGCCTGGGCCAGTTGCAACATGGTGAAACTGTTGTAGCCCTGGCCAATGCCCAGCGAAATCGTCTCACCCGCATACCAGCGTTGCTGCTCGGGGCGGCGGTAGGCGTTGCGTTTCCACTCGGTCGAGGGCAGCACGCCACGCGCTTCGCCGATCAGGTCGATGCCGGTGATCTGACCAAAGCCGAAGGGCTTCATCTGCTCGCTGATGGCGTCCACGCCCATGTCGCGCGCCAGCGTGTAGTAGTAGGTGTCGCAGGACTCGACGATGGATTTGTACATGTCGACCATGCCGTGTCCGCCCTCTTTGTCGTCGCGGAAGCGGTGGTTGCCGAACATGAAGTAACCGGGGTCTGGCACCAGCGTCTTGTCGCTGCGGCTGTTGGTCTGCAAGGCGGCCAGGGCCATGAACGGCTTGTAGGTCGAGCCCGGTGGGTAAGTGCCACGCAGGGCGCGGTTGAGCAAGGGCTTGTCCAGCGATTCGTTGAGCGCGGCCCAGCTCTCGCTGTCAATGCCATCGACAAACAAGTTGGGGTCGAACGTGGGCTTGCTCACGAACGCCAACACCTCGCCCGTCTTGGGATCGAGTGCGACCAAGGCCCCCCGGCGCTTGCCGTACAGGTCTTCGACCAGCTTTTGCAGCCGGATGTCGAGCGACAACACCACGCTGTGACCGGGCACCGCCTGGCTGCTGCGCAGACGCCGCACCGCGCGCCCGCCCGCCGAGGTTTCCATTTCCTGCGCGCCGGTGATGCCGTGCAACTGGCTCTCGTAGCTTTGCTCCACGCCCAGCTTGCCGATGTGCTCGGTGCCCCTGTAGTTGCCGGCGTCGTCCGAGTCTTCGATGCGCGCCTTCTCGGACGCGTTGATGCGCCCGATGTAGCCGATCACATGGCTGGCGAGTTCGCCAAAGGGATAGTTGCGAAACAGGCGCGCGCGGATCTCGACGCCGGGGAAGCGGTATTGCTGCGCGGCAAAGCGCGCCATCTCGTCTTGGCTCAAGCGGTTGCGGATGGGCACCGACTCAAAGTTCTTCGATTCGTCGAGTTGCTTCTTGAAGCGACGCCGATCGCGCGGCTGGATGTCCACCACCTCAGACAGGCGCTCGATCACCACCTCCAGCGGCTCGACCACGCGCGAGGGCGTGATCTCCAGCGTGTAGGCCGAGTAATTGGTGGCCAGCACCACGCCATTGCGGTCCAGGATGACGCCCCGGCTCGGAACGATGGGCAGCACCGCCGTGCGGTTACTCTCGGCCTTCAGGCGAAATTCGTCGTAGCGCACGATCTGCAAATAAAACAGCCGCGCCAGCAACACCGCAAACAGAAACAGGATGAACAGGCTGACCACCACGGCGCGGGAGCGAAAGCGCCACAGGTCTCCCTCGACGTTGCGGATGACGGTCATAGCGGACGGTCGGCGTCCGGGTCGGGCGCACGGCGCTGCGGTGCCAGCAGCACCACGCTGAACACGGGCCACAGCACGGCTTCGAGGACGGGCGCCAAAAACAGCGACCAACCCGGGAACGCACCGCCGAGCAAGGCGCGCACGGCCAGCGTCAAGAGGTGTGCCGCCAAAAACAGCGGCCACACCTGCAAGGCCTGTGAGGGCACGCTGAACCACAGCAGACGGCGGTGGATCATCACGGCCAGATAACCGAGCACGGTGTAAACCAGGGCGTGTTGGCCGAGCAGCGAGGTCTCGTGCACGTCCACGATCAGACCGAGCACAAACGCCACGCCGATGCCCACCTTGCGCGGCTGGTGCACGCACCAAAACACCAGCACGATCGACAGCAAATCCGGCATCCAGGCGGCGCGGCCACTCCAACCGATGCCCACGGCCATGCTCACCAGCAAAGCCACGGCCAGCGAACCAAACACAAAGAGCGGACTGGCCGGCAGCAGGAGTTGCTGCCCACGCGGCATGATCATTTGCGTGCCCCCCTCGGGTTGGCCAAAGGACGCGGCTTGTCGATCACCGGGCGCGGCGGGATCTGGTCGCTCAGCGGGGCCAACACCATCACATGGCGTGTGCCCTGCACGCGGGCCAGCGGCTCGCAAACCACGCGCGCGAACACGCTGTCGGCGCGGCGCTCGACGCGGGTCACCCGCGCCACCGGCACGCCCGGCGGGTAGACGCCATCGACGCCGCTGGTGGTGAGCAGATCGCCCACCGCGACATCGGCGTTGGCCGCCATGAAACGCAACTCCAGCCAGGACTCGGCGCTGGCGTCGCCATAGGCAATGCCGCGCAAACCCGTGCGGGTGTTGAGGATGGGTGTGGCTTGTTCGCGGTCGGTGACCAGCGTGACTTCGCTCAGCAGCGGCAACACCCGCGTGACCTGGCCCAGGATGCCGTGCGCGTCCATCACCGCGGCGCTTTCTTGCACGCCGTCGTTGGCGCCCTTGTCGATGATGACCTTGCGGGTGAAGGGATCGGCGGCCTCGTACAGCACCTGCGCGGCGGTGGCGCGGCCACCCAGTCGTTCGCGCAAGCCCAACAGCTCGCGCAGTTGCTGGTTCTCCAGCAACAACTGCTCGACTTGCCCCGCACGCTGGGCCTGGCGCAACAACTGCTCCGTGGCCTGGCGTTCGGCGGTTTGCGCGGCGTCACGGCTTTGCAGCAATTCGGTGCTCGCCCGGGCCAGCACCTGCGGACGCTGGGCCAACCATTGCGCGGGATACAGCACCACGCCCAGGGCCGCGCGCAGCGGCTCGGTGACTTGAAAGCGCACATCGGCCACCATCAGCAGCACCGCCAGGGCGCTGAACAACAGCAGCTTGGACACCGCCGACAGGCCCTGCTTGAAGAAGGGCGGCGGGGTCCGGTCCAGGGTGCCCAGTGGCACGGCGCGTTATTCGCTGGTGAAGATCGAGCCCAGGCGCTCCATGCGCTCCAGGGCCAGGCCGCAGCCGCGCACCACGCAGGTCAGCGGGTCTTCGGCCACCAGCACGGGCAGGCCGGTTTCTTCGGCCAGCAGACGGTCCAGGTCGCGCAGCAGCGCGCCGCCGCCGGTGAGCATCATGCCGCGCTCGGCGATGTCGGCCCCGAGTTCGGGCGGGGTTTGTTCGAGCGCGTTCTTGACCGCCGACACGATGTTGTTGAGCGGGTCGGTCAAGGCTTCGAGGATCTCGTTGGACGAAATGGTGAAGCTCCGCGGCACGCCCTCGGAGAGGTTGCGGCCCTTGACCTCCATCTCCTTGACTTCGGAGCCAGGGAAGGCGCTGCCAATGCTTTTCTTGATGGCTTCGGCGGTGGGCTCGCCGATCAACATGCCGTAGTTGCGGCGGATGTAGTTGATGATGGCCTCGTCGAACTTGTCACCGCCCACGCGCACGCTGCCCTTGTAGACCATGCCGCCCAGCGAGATGACGCCCACCTCGGTGGTGCCGCCGCCGATGTCCACCACCATCGAGCCCGACGCGTCGGACACGGGCAAACCGGCACCAATGGCTGCGGCCATCGGCTCTTCGATCAGGTACACCTCGGATGCGCCCGCGCCGAGCGCCGACTCGCGGATGGCGCGGCGCTCGACCTGGGTCGAACCACAGGGCACGCAAATGATGATGCGCGGGCTGGGTTTGAGCATCGAGCGCGGGTGCACCATCTTGATGAACTGCTTGAGCATCTGCTCGGTCACCGTGAAGTCGGCGATCACGCCGTCTTTCATGGGACGAATGGCTTCGATGTTGCCCGGCACCTTGCCCAGCATGGCTTTGGCCTCGTGACCCACGGCCTGGATGGTCTTCTTGCCCTGCGGGCCGCCTTCGTGGCGGATCGACACCACCGAAGGCTCGTCCAGCACGATGCCCTTGTCACGGGCATAAATCAGGGTGTTCGCGGTTCCCAGGTCGATGGCCAAGTCGCTGGAGAAATACCGGCGGAAAGATCCAAACATGCAAGTCCTCTCTGCGGTGCGCAAGGCGCGGCACACCACACATCACAAAGCGCTGCGCCGCTGGCGCAGGCAAAGGCGGGATAATACCCGATCACCTGTTTCCAGACCCCTTGCAAACGGCCACTTTGTCCGTCGAAAGCGACCCCGATTGCCATGTCCCTGACCCCCACCGACATCCAGCGCATCGCCCATCTGGCCCGGCTGGAACTCCAGCCCGACGAACAAGCCCAGGCGCTGGCCAAGATCAACGATTTCTTTGCCATCGTCGAGCAAATCCGCGCCGTCGACACCACCGGGGTGGAGCCGCTGCCCCACCCCGTCGATGCCCTGGCCGGCACCGACATCGCGCTGCGGTTGCGACCGGACGTGGCCAGCGAACCCAACCAGCGCGAGGCCAACCAGCGCAGCGCGCCTGCCGTCGAGCGCGGGCTGTTCCTGGTGCCCAAGGTGATCGAGTAAGCCGCGCCATGAGTCAAAAAGAACTCCACCAACAAGGCGTGGCCGAACTCGCCGCCACGCTGCGCAGCCGCGCGGTCAGCGCCGTCGAGGTCGCCCAGCATTTCCTGCAACGGGCCCAGGCCGATGCGCACGGCGCCTTCCTGCCCGGTGGCCTCGACCCCGAGGTCACGCTGGCGCAAGCCCGCGCCGCCGACGCGCGGCTGGCGGCGGGCACCGGCGGCTGCCTGGAAGGCGTGCCGCTGGCGCACAAGGACGTGTTCGTCACGCGCGACTTCGCCACCACCGCCGGCTCCAAGATGCTCCAGGGCTACCGCTCGCCGTTTGACGCCACCGTGGTGGCACGGCTGGCCGAGCAAGGCGCGGTCACCTTGGGCAAGCTCAACTGCGACGAGTTCGCCATGGGCTCGGCCAACGAGAACTCGGCCTACGGCCCGGTGAAAAACCCCTGGGACGCTGCGCGCATCCCCGGCGGCTCGTCCGGTGGCAGCGCTGCCGCAGTCGCCGCCGGCCTGACCCCTGCGGCCACCGGCACCGACACCGGCGGCTCGATCCGCCAACCCGCCGCGTTTTGCGGCATCACCGGCATCAAGCCGACTTATGGCCGCGCCAGCCGTTACGGCATGATCGCCTACGCCTCCAGCCTCGACCAAGCGGGGCCCATGGCCCGCAGCGCCGCCGACTGCGCCACGCTGCTGTCGGTGATGTGCGGCCCCGACCTGGACCGCGACTCGACGTCCTTGGACGTGCCTGCCGAAGATTTTTCGCGCGATCTGGCGCGGCCCCTGGCGACGGCGGGCAAGGACGGCGGGCCGCTGACGATTGGCGTGCCGACCCAGTGGCTGGAAAAAGAAGCCGGTCCGGCTCACGGTGTGTCGCCGACGATCTATGACACGTTCTGGCAGGCCATGGACACCCTGGCTGGACTGGGCGCGCGCTTCAAACCGATTGGCCTGCCCAACGCCGACCACGCCATCCCCGTCTACTACATCATCGCCCCCGCCGAGGCCAGCTCCAACCTCAGCCGCTTCGACGGCGTGAAGTTCGGGCACCGCGCTGCGCAGCACGGCGACTTGCTCGACCTGTACAAAAAGACCCGCGCCGAAGGCTTTGGCGACGAGGTCAAGCGCCGCATCATGATCGGCACCTATGTGCTCTCGCACGGCTACTACGACGCCTACTACCTGCAAGCGCAAAAAATCCGCCGCCTCATCGCCAACGATTTCCAAAGCGCGTTTGCCCAGTGCGACGTGATCGCGGGGCCCGTGGCGCCCACCGTCGCCTGGAAGCTGGGCGAGAAAGCGGACGACCCGGTGGCCAACTACCTGGCCGACATCTTCACGCTGCCGGCATCGCTGGCGGGCTTGCCCGGCATGAGCCTGCCGTGCGGCTTCAGCGCCGACGCGCGCCCCCTGCCCGTGGGCCTGCAACTGATTGGCAACTACCTCGACGAAGCGCGCTTGCTCAACGTGGCGCACCAGTTCCAGCAGCACACCGACTTTCACCGCCGCACACCGACAGGGGATTTGACATGAGCGCGCCCGCACTCATCCATGGCTACGAAGTCGTCATCGGCTTCGAGACCCACGCCCAGCTCTCGACGAGCAGCAAGATCTTCAGCCGCGCCGCCACCGCCTTTGGGGCCGAGCCCAACACGCAGGCCTGCGCGGTCGACCTGGCCTTGCCCGGCACGCTGCCGGTGATGAACCGGGGCGCGGTCGAGCGCGCCATCCGCTTTGGTCTGGCCGTGGGTGCGCATGTGGCCGAACGCAGCATCTTTGCGCGCAAGAACTACTTCTACCCCGATCTGCCCAAGGGCTACCAGATCAGCCAGTACGAGATTCCCGTGGTGCAAGGCGGCGAGGTGTCGTTCTTTCTCGGCGACGAGAAGAAAACCGTGCGCCTGGTGCGCGCGCACCTCGAAGAGGACGCGGGCAAATCGCTGCACGAAGATTTCGTCGGCATGAGCGGCATCGACCTCAACCGCGCCGGCACACCGTTGCTGGAGATCGTCACCGAGCCCGACATCCGCTCCAGCGCCGAGGCCGTGGCCTATGCCAAGGAGCTGCACAAGATCGTCACCTGGATCGGCATCTGCGACGGCAACATGCAAGAGGGCAGTTTCCGCTGCGACGCCAACGTGTCGGTGCGCAAGCCGGGGCAGCCGCTGGGCACGCGGCGCGAGATCAAGAACCTCAACAGCTTCAAGTTCATGCAGCAGGCCATCGACTTCGAGGTGCGCTGGCAGATCGAGCAGCTTGAGGACGGTCACGCCATCGAGCAGGCCACGGTGCTGTTCGACCCCGACACCGGCGAGACCCGCGCCATGCGCACCAAGGAAGACGCCGCCGACTACCGCTACTTCCCCGACCCCGATCTGCCGCCGCTGGTGATCGGGCGCGACTGGGTGGCGCAGGTGCAGGCCGACATGGCCGAGTTGCCGCGCGTCATGGCGGCGCGCTTTGTGCGCGACTACGGGCTGCCCGAGTACGACGCCACCACGCTCACGCAGAGCAAGGCGATGGCGTCTTACTTCGAAGCCGTCGCTCTGGCGTGCAAGAGTCCGAAGCTGGCCAGCAACTGGATCATGGGCGAAGTCTCGCGCCGCTTGAACAGCGGCGAAGGGACGATGGAGACCGTGCCGGTCAGCGCCGCGCAACTGGCGGCCGTCATTGGCCGCATCGCCGACGGCACCATCAGCAACAACGCCGGGAAGCAGGTGTTGGACGCGCTGTGGAGCGGCGAGGGCACCGACGTGGACGCCCTCATCGACGCCAAAGGCCTCAAACAGATGAACGACAGCGGCGCGCTCGAAGCCATCGTCGACACCGTGCTGGCGGCCAACGCCAAGAACGTGGCCGAGGTCAAGGCGGGCAACGCCAAGGCCATGAACGCCTTGGTTGGTCAGGTGATGAAGGCCAGCCAAGGCAAGGCCAATCCGGCGCAGGTCAACGCGTTGCTCAAGCAGCGGCTGGGCTGACGCCCGCAGACGCAGCCATGGCACACGCCCCCCGACCCCACGCCGACCGCGCGCTCGCGCCGACGGGCCTGCGCCGTCGCGCCACCTTGGGGCTGGGTTTGGGTGCCGCCTTCGCGGGCTGGCCCGCGCTGAGCCTCGCGCAAGCGCGGGTGCGGCTGCGCATCTCCACCCCCGCCGTGCCCGACGACTGGCACGCCAAGATGTGGACCGCCTTCAAGGACATGCTGGAGCGCCAGGCGCCGGGACAGTTCGAGGTGCAGGTGCACCTCAACGGCACCTTGTTCAAGCAAGGCAGCGAGCCCGCCGCGATGGCGCGCGGCAATCTGGAGTTGGCATCGATCTCGGCGTTTGACATCGCCAAACAGGTGCCGGAGTTTTCCATCTTCACGGCGGGTTACCTGCTGCGCGACGCGCAGCACCAGCAGCAGGTGTTCCACAGCCCGCTGGTCGAGCCGCTGTTCCAGCGCGTGACCGAACGCATGGGCGTGGTGGTGCTGGGCGCCGTCTACCTGGGCACGCGCCAGCTCACGCTGCGCGAAGCGCGGGCCGTCAAAACGCCCGCCGACCTTCACGGCGTGAAGCTGCGCATGCCCGCCAGCAAAGAATGGTTGTTTCTGGGCAATGCCCTGGGGGCCACCGCCACGCCACTGGCCTTTGGCGAGGTGTACCTGGGCCTGAAGACAGGCACCATCGACGCGCAAGACAACCCGCTGCCCACGGTGCGCGCGGCCAAGCTCTACGAAGTGTCGAAGCAGGTGGTGTTGACGCAGCATCTGGTGGACGCCTTGTTCATCACCGTGGCGCACAAAACCTGGCAAGGCCTGAACGCGGCCCAGCAAGCGGCCTTGCGCGCCGCCACGCAAGCCGCGGTGCAGTTCAACAACACGGGGCGGCTGCGCGAAGAAGCGCAGTTGCTCGACTTTCTGCGCCAACAGGGCTTGCAGGTCAGCACGCCCGATGTGGCGAGCTTTCGCCAGCAGGTGCAGGCCGCTTATGCGCGCTCCGAGTTGGCGCGCGCGTGGCCGGCGGGCCTGGCCGAGCGCATCCAGGCCCTGCGCTGATGGGCCAGCCCTCGATGCGCGCGCCCGAGCGCCCGCCACGGTGGCAGCGCTGGGCGAACGCGCTGGGCGGCGGCTTGTTTGTGGCCCTGTTCTTGGTGTTTGTGGTGCAGATCGGCGCGCGCTTTGTGTTCAACCAGCCGCTGCCGTGGACCGACGAGCTGGCGGTGGTGCTGTACCTGTGGGTCATTCTGTGGGCCTGCGCGGCCATGGTGCCCGAGCAGGAGCACGTGGCCTTCGATCTGCTGTGGCAGCGCGCCAGCCTGCGCACGCAAGCGGCCATGCAGTTACTCGGTCACGCCTTGCTGGGCACGCTGGCCGCGTGCAGCCTGCCCGCCACCTGGGATTACGTGATCTTCATGGCACGCGAGGGCACGCCCGTGCTGGGCCTGCCGTTGGCGTGGGTGTTTTTTCCCTATGGCCTGTTGATCTCGGTGCTGGTGCTGCGCAGTGCGCACGGCGTCTGGCAGGCGTGGCGCGCGCTGCGCCCCCCCTCGGAGACGCGGCCATGAGCGCGGGGCTGTGGGCCTTGGTGGGCGTGATGGTCGCGGGCCTGCTGCTGCGCCGTCCGATCGGGCTGAGCATGTTGATGGCCGGTGTGGCCTATCTGTTGGTGAGCCGCCAGGACCCAGGACTCGTGGCCGAGCAAGTGGGCAATGGCCTGTACAACAGCTATGTGTTGCTGGCCGTCCCGCTGTTTGTGTTCGCCGCCAACCTGATGAACGCGGGCGGCATCAGCGAGCGCATCTTCGACTTCTGCCGCATCCTGGTCGGACGCTGGCGCGGCGGGCTCGCGCAGATCGACATCCTGGTGAGCCTGATCTTCTCCGGCATGAGCGGTAGCGCCATCGCCGACGCGGCGGGTCCGGGGTTGGTGACGATTCGCCAGATGATGACCAAACCCGGCTACACGCGCGGCTTTGCCGCCGCCGTGGTGGTGGCCAGCGCCACGCTGGGACCCGTCATCCCACCGTCGATCCCGATGGTGATTTACGGCCTGGTGTCGGGTGCGTCGGTGGGCGCGCTGTTTCTGGGTGGCGTGGTGCCGGGCCTGCTGATGGCGCTGCTGATGATGGCCGTGGTCGCCTGGATCGCGCATCGACGTCAAATGCCGCGCGAGGAGCCCCTGCCGTCAGGCGAGTGGCCACGCGTGCTGGTGCGCGGTCTGCTGCCGCTGTCGCTGCCCGTGGTGCTGCTGGCGGGCATCTACAGCGGCGCGTTCACGCCGACCGAAGCGGCGGCCGTGGCAAGCCTGCACGCGCTGATCCTGGCGACGCTGGTGTTTCGGGCGCTCGATGCACGCGGGCTGTGGCTGGTGGTGCTGGAGTCGACGCGGGCCAGCGCCGTCATCACGCTGGTGCTGGCGGGTTCGTTCATCCTCAACTACGCCTTCACCGCCGAGGGCGTGCCGCAGGCCATGGCGGCCTGGGTCGAGGGCATGCACCTGGGCCCGCTGCCGTTTTTGCTGCTGGTCAACCTGCTGTTCTTGGTGCTCGGGTGTTTTCTGGATGTGTCGGTGCTGCTGCTGGTGTTTGTGCCCATGCTGCTGCCCGCCGTGCAGGGGCTGGGCATCGACCTCGTGCACTTTGGCGTTCTGGTGGTGCTCAACATGATGATCGGTTTGATCCACCCGCCGTTTGGCATGCTGCTGTTTGTCACCAAGGCCCTGACGGGCATTCCCATCGGTGAGATGATGCGCGAAGGTTGGTTGTTTCTGGTGATGCTGCTGGCGCTGTTGCTGGCCATCACCGTGTTTCCCGACATCGTGCTGTGGTTGCCGCGCACGATGGGTTATGGAGGTTGACGATGGCGGTGGCGATGAAGATCGATGTGGTGTCCGATGTGGCGTGCCCCTGGTGCGCCGTCGGTCTGTTTGCGCTGGAACGCGCGCTCGAACGCCTGGACGGCGAGGTCGAGGCCGAACTGCGCTTTGTGCCGTTTGAACTCAACCCGCAGATGGGCCCCGAAGGCCAAGACCTGGGCGAACACCTGACGCAAAAGTATGGCTCGACCCCCGAGCAGCAGGCACAGATCCGCGAGCGCATCGCTGCACGAGGGGCCGAGGTGGGCTTCGTATTTGCGCCCGAAGGGCGTGGCCGCGTCTACAACACCTTTGACGCGCATCGCTTGCTGACCTGGGCGGGCGAGCAAGGCGCCGCGGCCCAGCGTCGCCTCAAGATCGCTTTGCTGCAGGCGTATCAAGGGCGCGCCGAGCGCATCAGCGACGCGGCGGTGTTGCTGCGCGCCGTGACCGAGGCTGGGCTCGATGCCGACGCGGCCCAAGCCGTGCTGGCGTCGGACGCGCATGCCGATGAGGTGCGTGCGCTGGAGCACAGCGTGCACCAGGCGGACATCCACTCGGTGCCGACCTTCATCATCAACGACCAGTACCTCATCACCGGCGGCCAGCCCGTCGAGGTGTTCGAGAACAGCTTGCGTCAGATCGCCCTGGAGTCGGGCGACGCGCCTCAGGACACGCCGTAACGGTCGCGGTAGGCCTGCACGCGGGCCAGGTGTTCGCCCATGTCGTGGCCCGGGCGTTGCTGCAAGTAGGTGAGCAAATCGCCCAACTCGGCAATCGCGCACACCTGCAAGCCCAGTTGCTGTCGCACGTATTGCACGGCGCTGTAGGGCACATCTTTCGTGCTGCCGTCGGGCTGTTTTTCCGTCGCCATCTCCTGGCGGTCCAGCGCAATCGCCACCGCGTGCGGCGTGGCACCCGCAGCTTGGATGAGCGCGATCGACTCGCGCGCCGCCGTGCCCGCGCTCATCACATCGTCGACGATGAGCACGCGCCCCTGGAGCGGCGCACCGACCAGATGCCCGCCTTCGCCGTGGTCCTTGGCTTCCTTGCGGTTGTAGGCAAAGGGCACGTTCTTGCCCAGGCGCGCGAGCTCAATCGCCACCGCCGCGCCCAGCGGGATGCCTTTGTAGGCGGGGCCGAACACCATGTCGAATTCGATGCCGCTGGCCATCAGGCGCTGGGCATAAAAGGCAGCCAAACGACCGAGCTTGGCGCCGTCGTCGAACAAACCGGCGTTGAAGAAATACGGGCTCAGACGGCCGGCCTTGGTTTTGAATTCCCCGAACTTGAGCACGCCACAATCCAGCGAAAATTGCACAAATTCCTGGGCCAATGCATCGTTGGCCCGTGTCGGATCGGTCATGGGAAATTCCTTGTTCAAACTCACCAGCCTCAACCTCAACGGCATTCGTTCTGCGGCGAAAAAAGGGGTCGAAGCCTGGCTCGAAAAAGCCAGGCCGGATTGTATGGGCGTGCAAGAAATCAAAGCCCAGGCGGGCGATGTGGCGGGCCAGTTCGAGCAGCTCGCCGGCCTGCACGGCTACTTCCACTTCGCCGAGAAAAAAGGCTACTCGGGCGTCGGCCTGTACACCCGCCACACGCCCAGTGATGTGGTCGTGGGGTTTGACGGTGGCGAGTTCGATGCCGAAGGCCGCTACGTCGAGTTGCGCTTTGACACGCCGACGCGCCGGCTCTCGCTCATCAGTTGCTACTTCCCCAGCGGCTCCTCGGGTCCCGAGCGGCAAGACGCGAAGTACCGTTTCCTCGACGCCATCTACCCGCACCTGATGGCGCTCAAGGCCGACCGCGACTTCATCTTGTGCGGCGACGTCAACATCGCGCACCGCGAACAGGATTTGAAGAACTGGCGCAGCAACCAAAAGAACAGCGGCTTCCTGCCCGAAGAGCGCGCCTGGATGACGCGCCTGACGGGCGAAGGCGGCATCGTGGACGTGTATCGCCAACTGCAACCGGACACCACCGACGCTTGCTACACCTGGTGGAGCAACCGCGGGCAGGCCTATGCCAACAACGTGGGTTGGCGTCTCGACTACCACCTGGCCACTCCCGCGCTGGCGGCGCGGGCGCGCAGCGAGTCGATCTACAAGGACGAGAAGTTCTCCGACCACGCGCCGATCACCATCGGCTACGACTTCAAACTCTGACGCGCTTGGATGGGCCTTGCTGCGGGCGCGGCAGCGCACCGCGCGCCTGCGGTCAACGACCGGCTTCGTACCAGCCGCGCGTCTGGTTGACCACGCGCACCACCAGCAACATCACCGGCACCTCGATGAGCACGCCCACCACCGTGGCCAGTGCCGCGCCCGAGTGAAAGCCAAACAGGCTGATGGCCGCCGCCACGGCCAGCTCGAAGAAGTTGGACGCCCCGATCAGCGCCGACGGACAGGCCACCGCATGCTGCTCGCCCAGCCAACGATTCAGGCCATAGGCCAGTGCCGCGTTGAACAGCACCTGGATCAGGATGGGCACGGCCAGCAAGGCGATCACCAGGGGCTGCTGCCAGATGGCCTCGCCCTGAAACGCAAACAGCAGCACCAGCGTGAGCAGCAAGGCCGCCATCGACCACGGGCCGATGCGGGCCATCGCGGCGTCCAGCGCCTCGGGACCGCGTGCCAGCAAGGCGCGCCGCCAGGCTTGCGCCAGCAGCACCGGGATGACGATGTACAGCACCACCGAGGTGACCAGCGTGTCCCAAGGCACCGCGATGGCGGACACCCCCAGCAAGAAGGCAACCAGCGGCGCGAATGCGAACACCATGATGGTGTCGTTGAGCGCCACCTGTGACAGCGTGAACAGCGGATCGCCCCGCGTCAGGCGGCTCCACACAAACACCATCGCCGTGCAGGGTGCGGCCGCCAGCAAGATCAGTCCCGCGATGTAGCTGTCGATCTGATCGGCCGGCAGCCAGGGCGCGAACCACTGGCGGATGAAGAGCCAACCCAGCAAGGCCATCGAGAACGGCTTGACCAACCAGTTGACGAACAAGGTCACGCCGATGCCGCGCACATGCTGGCGCACCTGATGCAAAGCGCCGAAGTCGACCTTCACCAGCATGGGGATGACCATCACCCAGATCAGCAGGCCCACGGGCAAATTGACGCGCGCGAATTCCATCGCGCCGATGGCCTGGAAGGCACTGGGGAAGAACTGCCCCAGGGCCATGCCCAGCACGATGCACAAAAACACCCACAGGCTGAGGTAACGCTCAAACACCGTCATGGTCAGCTCCGGGCCAGATCGCGGGCCGTTTGTTGCAGGGCCATGCGGTCCAAACTCGCGGCGGGCAGGTTCACCAGCAGCTCCAAGCGCTTGCGGATCAGGTGCAAGGTCTGGCGAAAGGCTTCGCGCTGCCGGGCCTCGTCGCCGTCCACCGCCGACGGATCGGCGTACCCCCAATGCGCCGTGGCGGGCTGGCCCGGCCAATACGGGCACACCTCGCCCGCCGCGTTGTCACACACGGTGATGACCAAGTCCATGTGCGGGGCGTCCGCAGCTGCGAACACGTCCCAGCTCTTGCTGTGCAAGCCCTCGGTCGAGATGCCCGCCTGCGCCAGCGTTTGCAAGGCCAGCGGATGGGGCTGCTGGTGCTCGCGCGGGCTGCTGCCGGCGGAATAGGCCTTGAACCGGCCTTGCCCTAGGTGGTTGAGCACGGCCTCGGCCAGGATGCTGCGCGCCGAGTTGTGGGTGCACAGAAACAAAACGTTCAAGGTGGAAGATCTGGGGTTCATGGGTGGTCACGCGAGACGCGGCAAGACGCAAGTAAAGCATTATTTCCCGCGCACATGACAAGTTGATGACCCAGGGACGGGCTGCGGGCAGGGCAGTCTATGATCACGCCTCCAGCGAACCCCGCGAGTTCAGACATGTTTCGTACCCTGCTCAAATCCAAGATCCACCGCGTCACGACCACGCAGTGCGAGCTGCACTATGAAGGCTCCTGCGCGATCGACGAAGACTTGCTGGACGCCGCCAACATCTGCGAGCACGAGCAGGTTCACATCTGGAACATCAACAACGGCGAACGCTTCATCACCTACGCCATCAAGGGCGAGCGTGGCTCGGGCATGATTTCGGTCAACGGCTCTGCGGCGCGGCGTGCCAGCGCGGGCGACCTGCTCATCATCGCGGCCTTTGCGCAGGTGCACGAGAAAGACATCGCCACCCACGAGCCGCAACTGGTGTTCGTGGACGAGCACAACCGCCAAGTCGGCCTGCGTCACCATGTGCCGACCCAGGCGGCACCGGGACACAGCACGGATGAGTGCTGAGCACCCTCGGCCCGAGCTGACGCCGCAGGAGTTGCAAGCCCTGCGCGATCTGCCCAGCGGCGATGGGCCGACCGAGCCCCCGACGCGGGTCGACCGTTGGTTTCGGGTGCGCAACCTCTACCTGCTGTCGGTGATTGGTTACTACGTCGTCAAGCTGCTGTTTTTTGCCGAAGCCACCGTGGCCCGCTTTGCCGCCAGCCCCGATGAGGTGGACGACTTGGTGCGCTACGTGCAGCTGCGCGCGGTCTTCGTCATCGCCGCCACGCTCTTTTACGTCTGGAGCTACCTGCGCAACTGGCGCTTCGAGATGGTGGCCGTGGTGTTCACCGTCATCGGCCTGACGTCGCTGGTGATGGACTACTTCAACGCCTACATGTACCTGCACGAAGACGCCATCCGGCTGGTGTCGTGGTTCCTGCTGCTGCGCGCCATCGCCGTGGTGTGTCTGGCGCTCAATGCCATCAACGCCGCCCGTGCGCCGCAGATGCCGCGCACCTTGTGGTCCTGAGCGTCGACCTTCCCTCATCTCACCCATATCCACGGTCATGCTGCGCTACCTCACCGTTCCTGTCACCGCCTTCCAGCAAAACTGCTCCATCGTCTGGTGCGACCGCACGCACGAAGCGGCCATCATCGATCCGGGTGGTGATTTGGAGGTACTGCTCGACGCGGTGAAGCGACTCGGCGTGCGGCTCACCCAGATCTGGATCACCCATGCGCATGTGGACCACGCCGCCGCCACCGCCGAGTTGGCCGAGCGCCTGGGCTTGCCCATCATCGGACCGCAGCGCGAGGACCAGTTCTGGATCGACAACCTGCCGCAAGCCGCCGCCATGTACGGTTTCCCGCCGGCCCGCCCCTTTGCGCCCACGCGCTGGCTGGAGGATGGCGACACGGTGAGCTTGGGCGAGCACACGCTCAACGTCCGCCATTGCCCAGGCCACACGCCGGGGCATGTGGTGTTCCACTCACCCGAGATCGGGCGGGCCTTTGTGGGCGACGTGCTGTTTGCCGGCAGCATTGGTCGCACCGACTTTCCACGCGGCGACCACGACACGCTGATCGCCAGCATCACGCAGCGCCTGTGGCCCATGGGCAATGACACCGTGTTCATCCCCGGTCACGGCCCCGAGAGCACCTTTGGCCGCGAGCGCGTCAGCAACCCCTACGTCGGCGGGACCTGAAGCCGCGCGCCGCGCGCGACCTGTGCCTCACTGAGCCCGAGTGCCGCGCGCCACCCGCGCCTGCTCAAAGAGCGGCATGACCTTGGGCAGGTTGGCCTCGATCTCTTGGATGCGGGTGTTGCCCGAAGGGTGGGTGCTGAGCCACTGTGGTGGCGCGTTCTTGTTGGCCTCGGCCATCTTCTGCCACAGCGTGACGCCGGCGCGCGGGTCGTAACCGGCGCGGGCCGCCAACTCCATGCCGACCAGATCGGCCTCGGTTTCGTCGTCGCGGCTGAACTTGAGGGTCAAGAGGCTGGCACCTTGCTTGGCCACAAAGTCCGTCAAGTTCGGGCTGATGCCAAACACCGCCGCCGCCACCGTGCTGCCCAGCGTGGCCAGCCCATTGGTGGCCGCCGCTTTACCCATGCGCTCGCGCGCGTGCTCGCGCAGGGCGTGCGCGATCTCGTGGCCCATGACCATCGCCACCTCGTCGTCGCTGAGCTTGAGCTGGCTGAGGATGCCAGTGAAGAACGCGATCTTGCCGCCGGGCATGCAAAAGGCGTTGATCTGATTCGAGCCGATCAGGTTGACCTCCCACTTCCACTCGCGGGCGCGCGGGTTCCAGTCGTAGCTGTGCGGAATCAGCTCGTCGGCGATGCGGCGCAGGCGCACCAGTTGCGGGTAGTTGGCCGGGGCCAAGGCGTTTTTCTCGGCGGCGGCCTTGAGCATCTGACCGTATTGCTGACGCGCGGAGGATTCCACCTCGGCAGCGGGCACGAGCTGGGTGAAGGCCGAGGACTTGCTGGCATCGACATCGACGCCATCGCGCGCCCCCAGCGGCGTGACCGCCAAGGTGGCGGCCACGGCCAGCGACCAGGGAACGCAACGTTGCAGCACAGACATGGCAGGACAAGGCATAGGCCTGAAAATAGGGGTGATGAACGATACAACAAGTCCCGCCTCCGATGCGGCTGTGCCCCCCACAAAGCCGGGCTGGATGACCGCTTGCGCGGTGTACCTGCAGCCCGCCGCCTGGCGCATGCTGTGCCTGGGCTTTGCCGCTGGCCTGCCGCTGCTGCTGGTGCTGGGCACGTTGAGCTTTCGGCTGCGCGAGGCCGGCATCGATCGCAGCACCATCGGCTTTCTGAGCTGGGTCGGGCTGGCCTATGGCTTCAAGTGGGTGTGGTCGCCGCTGGTCGATCGCCTGCCGTTGCCGCTGCTGCACGCTCGCCTCGGACGCCGCCGCAGTTGGCTGTTGCTGGCGCAAGCGGCCATCGTCGCTGGGCTCATTGGCATGGCGGTGTATGACCCGCAGCAACAACTGAGCGCGGTCGTGGCCTGCGCGCTCTTGGCCGCGTTCGGCTCGGCGACGCAAGACATCGCGCTGGACGCCTACCGCATCGAATCGGCCGCGCTGCGCGAGCAAGCGGCGCTGGCCGCCACCTACCAAACGGGCTATCGCTTGGCCATGATCTGGGCCGGCGCTGGCGTGCTGTGGATCGCCGCGCGTGCCAGTGATGGCGCGATCGAGGGCTATCAGCACGGTGCCTGGCAAGTCGCTTATCTGGTGATGGCCGCCAGCATGGGCCTGGGTGTGCTGACGGTGCTGCTGTCGCCCGAGCCAGACGTGCCGCCACCCGCGCCGGCGCGCCACTGGCGCGACTGGCTGCGCGAGGCGCTGGTGGCCCCGTTTGCCGACTTCATCCGGCGCTACCGCTGGCAAGCGGCGCTGATCCTGGCGCTGATCGCGGTCTATCGCATCAGCGACGTGGTGATGGGCATCATGGCCAACCCGTTTTATGTGGACATGGGCTACAGCAAAGAGGAAGTGGCCGCCGTGACCAAGGTGTTTGGCGTGCTGATGACGCTGCTGGGGGCCTTCATCGGCGGTGTGCTGTCGATGCGACTGGGCGTCATGCGCATCCTCATGCTCGGTGCGGTGTTGAGCGCGCTGACCAACTTGCTGTTTGCCTGGCTGGCCACACGCGGACACGACCTGAGCGCCTTGGTGTGGGTCATCAGCGCCGACAACCTGGCCAGCGGCATCGCCTCGGCGGCCTTCATCGCCTACTTGTCCGGCCTGACGAACGTGAATTATTCGGCCACGCAGTACGCCTTGTTCAGCTCGATGATGCTGTTGGCCCCGAAGTGGCTGGCCGGGTTTTCGGGCCTCTACGTGGACGCGCACGGCTACCCGAGTTTCTTCACGGCGACCGCGTGGCTTGGCGTGCCGGTGCTGCTGCTGGTGGCGCTGGCCGCGCGGGTGGCACCGGCCCCTGGGCCACGTTGAGGGGCGCGCGAGGTTTACCGTGTCTTTACCCTGGCTTCAACACCGCTCTGGCACAAGGTCCGCATGATGCGCCGCATGGACACCTTGTTGATGATCGAAGACGACCACCGTCTGGCGCAGATGGTCAGCGCCTACCTGCAGCAATCGGGCTTCGCGGTGCACCACGCGGCCACGGCGGAAGAAGGACTCACTCACTTGCAAACCAACGCCACACCGGTGTCGCTGGTGCTGCTGGACCTGATGCTGCCGGATGCCGACGGGCTCGACGTGTGTCGCCGCATCCGCAACCTCGGCGGCCCGCGTGCCCACACCCCCGTGCTGATGCTGACCGCCAAGGGCGATCCGATGGACCGCATCGTGGGGCTGGAGATTGGTGCCGACGACTACCTGCCCAAACCCTTCGAGCCGCGCGAGTTGCTGGCGCGCATCCGTGCGGTGCTGCGCCGACAACAGCCCGCCAGCGAAGGCGTCGGCGCCCAAGTGCTCAAGTTTGGCTCGCTCACGCTGGACCGCGACGCGCGCACGGTGCGCGTGCGCGACGAGTTGCGCGAGGTCACCGCCTACCAGTTCGATCTGCTGTGGGTGCTGGCCGAGCGTGCGGGGCGCGTGCTCACGCGCGACCAGATCATGGAGGCGGTGCGCGGTCGTGAACTCGAAGCCTTCGACCGCTCCATCGACGTGCACATGGGGCGCATCCGCGCCGCCATCGAAGACGATGTCAAAGCCCCCAAGCGCATCCTGACCGTGCGCGGCGTGGGCTATGTCTTCGCCAAGCAGCAGGACTGAGGCCGCATGGACGCACCGAGCCGCCGCCTGCATCTGCCGCTGTACGTGCGCATCTGGATGGCGGTGGTGCTGGCGCTGGCGCTGCTGGCCCTGCTGGCCGGTTGGGTGGTGAGCCTGAGCACCGACCCGCCGCCGCGCGAGGTGGTGGTGCGCAACGCCGAAGGCCGCGTGGTGGGCCAGGGCCTGCGCCGCGCCCATCCGCACGAGCGCCATGTGCATGCTTCCCCCAGCAGCGGCGATGGGCCCGAGATCGATTACCCGCACGGCCACTTTGGCAGCGGGCCCGAGTTTCTGGTGCGCATGGAAGACGGCGAGACCGTGCACATCCACCTGCCGCGCCCGGCGCGGCCTTTCTGGGACCGCTCGCCGCTGAGCTTTGTCTGGACGCTGGGCCTGGTCAGTTTGGCCGTGGCCTTGGGCACGTATCCGGTGGTGCGCCGCCTGCTGCGACGCCTGGACCAATTGCAAAAAGGCGTCGAGCAATGGGGCACGGGCAATCTGTCGGCACGCGTGCCCGTGCAAGGCAGCGACGAGGTGGCGTATCTGGCGCAGCGTTTCAACCACGCCGCCGAGCAGATCGAGCAACTGGTGACGGCGCACAAATCGCTGCTGGCCAACGCCTCGCACGAGCTGCGCTCGCCATTGGCGCGCATCCGCATGGGCTTGGAGCTGCTGGGTCAAAACGCCGCGCCGGCGATGAAGGACGAGATCTCGCGCAGCGTCAACGAGCTCGACCAACTGGTGGACGAGATCTTGCTGGCCAGTCGCTTGGACGCGCGCCAAAGCGACCTGGGGCCTTTTGAAACGGTGGACCTGACGGGCCTGGCCTGCGAGGAATGCGCCCGCTTGGACGTGCCGCTGGACTTGGGCGAGTCCACACACGGTCTGCAGGTGAACGGCAGCCCCAAGCTGTTGCGCCGCATGCTGCGCAACCTGCTGGAGAACGCGCGCCGCTACGGTGGCACCGAGGGCGTGGCGGTGCAATTGCTGCCGCACACGCTGGCCGATGGGCGCGAGGCGGTGAACCTGCGCGTGTTGGACCGGGGCCCCGGTGTGCCGCCCGAGCTGCGCGAGCGCATCTTCGAGCCGTTTTATCGCCTGCCCGGCGCGAGCGAACGCGAAGGTGGCGTCGGCCTGGGACTGGCGCTGGTGCGCTCCATCGTGCAGCGCCACGGTGGCACGGTGCATTGCGAAGACCGCCCGGGCGGCGGTGCGCAGTTCGTGGTCAACCTGCCCGCCTGAGGCGGTGCTCAGAGCAAAGCCGCGACGCGTTCGGGCGTGATGTCACGCAGGCAGCGCGTGTGACCCAGATGGCAGGTGCGGTCAAAGCAGGGCGCGCAATCGAGCGGCGGTTGGTAGTCGGCGTCGCGCTTGAGCCAGATCACCTGGGCCGCGTCGCTCAGCGGCGGCGTGTGCTCGGGGCTGGACGAGCCAAACAAGGCGATTTGCGGCACATCGAAAGCGGCGGCCACATGCATCAGCCCCGAGTCGTTGCCCACCATGCGGTGCGCGTGGGCGATGAGCGCAAACGCTTCCGGCAACGAGGTCTTGCCGGCCAGGTTGATGGCATGACCCGGGCGCGTCTCGTCGACCTCGCGCACGATGGCCTCACACACCGCGTCGTCCTTGGCCGAGCCCAGCAACAACACCGGCCGCCCAATGCGCAAGGCCAGCGCGGCGAAGTGCTCGGCGGGCCAGCGCTTGGCCGCGCCGTATTCGGCACCGGGGGCGAACACCACATAGCTCTCGGGCACCAGCGTGGCATGGGTGGCGACATCGACCGCGCGCAATTCGGGGCGCGTCACCAAGGCCTGGGCTGCCTGCTGCAAGACCGGTGCCGCAAACGGCAGTTGCGGGCGCAGGTCCTCGGGCAGCGTCAGATCGGCATGCCCCAGCGTCGCCAGCGCGGCATAAAACGCCACCATCGGCGGGCGCTCGCCCTTGGGCGGGTTGGGCAGGCGCTGGTTGAGCACGCCCACGCGCATCTCGCCCTGATAGCCCCGCCGCACGGGAATGCCCGCCAGCCAGGGCAGCAGGGCGCTCTTGAAGGAGTTGGGCCCCACATAGGCGACGCCGAAGCGGCCGCGCAGCGTCTGCGCCAGCGCGCGGCGTTCGCGCCATTGCAGACCGCCGTGGCGAAAGGGCAGTTCGATGACCTCGTGCACGCCCGCCATCAGGCGATAGACAGGCGCCACCCAGGGCAGGGCGGCCACGCTCAGACGTTCACCGCGCGCGGCCAGCAGCCGCACCAGCGGTTCCGTCATCACCGCGTCGCCGATCCACTGCGGCGCGATCAGCAGGCTGTGGTCAGTGGTGTCCGCCAACGTGTTCGCCGGCTTTGAGCTGGTACACCGTGCCGCAGTACGGGCACTTGGCCTCGCCGGTCTTGGCGACATCGAGGAACACCTTGGGGTGGGTGTTCCAGACCTTCATGTCGGCCTTGGGGCTGGGGCAAAACACGCCGCCATGACCGTTGAGGTCCTTGGCCAGCAATTCGACGGTTGCACTCATGGGGCTTCTCTTTTCAGACCGGGGTCAACCAGTGGGCGTACTTGGGATTGCGGCCATTGACGATGTCAAAGAACGCATTCTGGATTTTTTCGGTGATCGGGCCACGGCTGCCGGCCCCGATCTCGACGCGGTCGAGTTCGCGGATGGGCGTGACTTCGGCCGCCGTGCCGGTGAAGAAGGCTTCGTCGGCGATGTAGATCTCGTCGCGCGTGATGCGCTTTTGCACGATCTCCAGGCCCAGGTCCTTGGCGACATGGAACACGGTGTTGCGGGTGATGCCGTTCAAGGCACCCGCCGACAGGTCGGGGGTGTAGATCACGCCGTCCTTGATGACAAAGATGTTCTCGCCCGCGCCCTCGGACACAAAGCCCGCGCTGTCGAGCAGCAAGGCCTCGTCGTAGCCCTCGTCGGTGGCTTCCATGTTGGCCAGGATCGAGTTGGTGTAGTTGCTCACCGCCTTGGCCTGCGTCATGGTGATGTTGACGTGGTGGCGTGTGTAGCTGCTGGTCTTGACGCGGATGCCGCGCTTCATGCCTTCTTCGCCCAGGTAAGCACCCCAGGCCCAGGCCGCGATCATGACGTGGATGGTGTTGCCCTTGGGGCTGACGCCGAGCTTCTTGTCACCGATCCACACCAGCGGGCGCAGGTAGCAGCTCTCCAGCTTGTTTTCCCGCACCACGGTTTTTTGCGCCTCGTTGATCTGCTCCTTGCTGAAGGGCATGGCCATGCGCAGGATCTTGGAGCTGTTGAACAGGCGGTCCGTGTGCTCTTGCAGCCGGAAGATGGCGGTGCCGTTGACCGTGTTGTAGGCGCGCACGCCCTCGAACGCGCCGCAACCGTAGTGCAGGGTGTGGGTCAACACATGGATCTTGGCGTCGCGCCAGTTGACCAACTGGCCGTCCATCCAGATCTTGCCGTCGCGGTCGGACATGGAGGTGGGGATGACGCTCATGGAAGTTCCTTGTGTGTGCTCAGTGAAAACAGGTTCGCAGGGTCTGTGGGCCCTGTGCAGGGATCAATTTTAGCGAGCGTCGTCGGCCGTCTCGGGCAGGATGAGCTTGGGGCGTTTGAACTCCCAGCTTTGCAGCTTGCCGCCCACGAAGGTGGTGGTGAGTCGGTTGTCGTTGCCGTCCTTCCACAAGAACAGCTCGGGGTCTTCGCCGGCTGGCGACAGGCGCTCGCCCAGCGATCGGGTCATGCCCACCACCTGCAAATGCGTCATGCCGGCCTTGAGCTTGGCATTGAGCATGACCGCGCTGCCCACGTAACCGATGGGGCGGTTGCGCGCGCGGCGCATGATGACCAACACCGTGGTGAAGTGCAGCAGCAGCCACATCACAAAACCCGTCACCGCCAGCGCGACGCCTTCCCAACCCGCGCTTTGCCAGGCAAAGCTCACCAAGAGCACCAGGGCCACGGGCATCAAATATTTGCGCAATTTGTCCATGTCCGCCATTGTCTCAGGCCAGGGCGCGCACGGCGGCGATGGCCTCGTCGATGCGCTCGACCGCGTGCACGGTCAGGCCCTCGATGGGCTTTTTCGGCGCGTTGGCCTTGGGGATCACGGCCACCGCGAAGCCGAGTTTGGCGGCCTCTTTCAAACGCTCCTGTCCGCGCGGCGCGGGTCGCACTTCACCGGCCAGCCCCACCTCGCCAAACGCGATGAAGCCCTTGGGCAAGGCCCGTCCGCGCAAGCTGCTGGTGATGGCCAGCAGCACCGACAAATCGGCCGCCGGCTCGGTGATGCGCACGCCACCCACGGCGTTGACAAACACATCCTGGTCCATGCAAGCCACGCCGGCGTGCCGATGCAGCACCGCCAGCAGCATGGCCAGACGGTCGCGCTCCAGGCCCACGCTCAGGCGGCGCGGGCTGGGTCCACCCGTGTCGACCAGCGCCTGCACCTCGACCAACATCGGTCGCGTGCCCTCCAGCGTCACCAGCACACAGCTGCCGGGCACCGGCTCGGTGTGCTGGCTGAGAAAAATCGCGCTCGGGTTGCTGACCCCGCGCAAGCCGCGCTCGGTCATGGCGAACACGCCGATTTCGTTGACCGCGCCGAAGCGGTTCTTGATCGCGCGCACCAGCCGATAGCTCGAATGCGTGTCGCCCTCGAAATACAGCACGGTGTCGACCATGTGCTCCAGCACACGCGGGCCGGCCAGCGCGCCTTCCTTGGTGACATGGCCGACCAACACCACCGCCGTGCCCGTGCCCTTGGCCATGCGCGTGAGGTGCGCCGCGCATTCCCGCACCTGCGCCACCGAGCCCGGCGCGCTGGTGAGTTGCTCGGAATACACGGTCTGGATCGAGTCCATCACCACCACAGCGGGCTGCAAGGCCTCCACCGTGGCGAGGATTTTTTCCAATTGGGTTTCGGCCAACACCTGCACCTGCGAGTGGTCCAGCCCTAGCCGGCGCGAGCGCAACGCCACCTGCGCGCCCGACTCTTCGCCCGTCACATACAGCGTGGCCATGCCGCTGCGTTGCAAGCCGTCCATCGCCTGCAGCAACAGCGTCGATTTGCCGATGCCGGGGTCGCCGCCGATCAACACCACGCCGCCCTCGACGATGCCGCCGCCCAAGACGCGGTCCAACTCATCCTGCCCCGTGGGCGTGCGCGCCACGTCCTGCGCCTCGATGTCGGCCAGCACCGCCACCGCCGAACTCGGGGCCAAGCCCGCCACGCCACTGGCAAAGCGGTTCTTGCTCGTGGCCGACTCGGCCACGGTTTCGATCAAGGTGTTCCAAGCGCCACAGGCCGGGCATTTGCCCAGCCAGCGCGGCGTGGTGCCGCCGCAATCGGTGCAGGTGTAGAGGGTTTTGTCTTTGGCCATGTGCTTAGTGTGCCCCCACGGGTTCGACCGATAGGCGCATGCCCACCGCCTTGAGCACCGCCAGCAGCGTTTTCAGCGTGGGATTGCCATTGGGCGACAGTGCGCGGTACAGCGACTCACGACTGATGCCGGCCTCGCTGGCGACGTGTCCCAGTCCGCCATAGGCGTCGGCCACCGTGCGCAAGGCGAGCAGCCCGCCCGCCCGTTGGGCAGGGTCGTCCAATGCCTGCAAGGCCTCGCGCAAATAGGCCACCGCCAGCTCGTGGTCCTCGCGCAGCTCCTGCACTTCTCGTTCGTGGTGCGATACCGCCCGCTGGTTCTTGCTCATGTTTGACTCTCCTTCCAATGGCGCCAATGCGCGCGCGCCGTGCGAATGTCTTGGGGTTGCGTGGACTTGTCGCCGCCACACAGCAACAAAACCATGTCGGGCCCGCAGCGTGCGCAATACAGCCGATAGCCGGGGCCGACATGCACTCGCAGCTCCACCACGCCGCCACCGACGGGTTTGGCATCGCCCCAGTCACCGGCTTGCAACAAGCGCAGACGCAAACGCAAGCGCGCTTGCACCGTCTTGTCCCGCAATCGCGCCAACCAAACGGTGATGGGCTCCTCCCCGTCGGGACTGCGATAGCGGAGCAATTCCATGATAGCCCTTTTGTAGCTTTAAAGCTACGAGACTATCCGCTCCCCTCGGTGTGAGGGCTTCGTGCGCGTCACATTTTGGCGAAGCCTCGCTGCAAGGCCTCAAGCCCAAGCCGCCACCCACTCCCGCGTCAGCTCACCCGCTGAGACGCTGCGCAGGCCGCGCGCGTTTTGGCCGGACCACAGCGGTGTGAAGCCGCTGTCGCCCCTGGCCTCTGCCGCTGCGCGCAGGGGCGCGATGGCGGCTGTGGCCAAGGGAAAGGCCGGTGCCGCGTCGCACAGGGGGCCGAGTTCGCGCATCACGCGGTTGACGATGCCGCGCGCCGGTCGGCCACTGAACAGGTTGGTCAATGCCGTGTGCGCCACGGCGTCCGACTGCAAGGCCGCGCGGTGCAAAGCGCTGGTGGTGGCTTCGGGTGTGCACAGATACGCCGTTCCCATTTGCACCGCCGCCGCACCGAGCGCCTGCGCGGCGCGAATGCCGGCGGCGTCGGCAATGCCGCCCGCCGCGATGACGGGCACCGACACCGCCCGCACCACCTGCGGCAGCAGCGCCAGCGTGCCGATCTGGGTCGTCAAGTCGTCGCTCAAAAACAGGCCGCGATGCCCGCCGGCTTCCAGCCCTTGCGCGATCACCGCGTCCACGCCGTGATCGGCCAGCCAACGCGCCTCGGCCACCGTGGTCGCCGACGACCAGACCCGACAGCCCAGCGCCCGCACTTCGGCCAGCAGCGTCGCTTCGGGCAAGCCAAAGTGAAAGCTCACCACCGCCGGTCGGTGACGGCGCAGCACCGCCAACGCCTCGGGGCCAAAGGGCTGACGGCCCGGTCCTTCGGGCATGGCTTGCGGGTCCAGGTCGAACTCGCGGTAATAGGGGGCCAGGACCGCGTGCCATCGCGCCAGTCGCGCTGCGTCGGGCGCGGGTGTGCGGTGCGCAAAGAAATTGACGTTGAAGGCACGCGCGGTGCGCGCACGCAACGCCGTCAACTCGGCATCCAGCGCATCGGGCGTGAGCATGGCCGCGGGCACCGCACCCAAGCCGCCCGCGTCGCACACCGCCGCCGCCAACGCATGGCCCTGCACGCCCGCCATCGGCGCTTGCAAGATGGGCGCGCGCAAGCCCAGGGTGTCGGTGAAGAGGTTCATGCGGGGACTATAAAACCTTGGGTGCCGTCGCGCGGGTTTCCCCTCATGGCTGGCGCACCTATTTATTTAATACATTAACTAAATGCCCGCCCAACCCTTCCAACACCGCAACCTGCCGCGCCTGCTGCTGGAGGCGCGCGAGTCGGTCATGGCACACACGCGGCCCGGCCTGCGCCAGCAAGGCCTGAGCGACCAGCAGTGGCGCGTGCTGCGCGTGCTGGGGGAGGACCATGCCAATGGCGGTGCGGGCGTCGAAACCGGACGCGTCGCGCGCGAGGCGTTTTTGCTGGGGCCGAGTTTGAGTGGGGTGCTCACCCGCATGGAGCGCGACGGCCTCATCAACCGCCAGCGCGACCCGCAGGATCAGCGCCGCACCGTCGTACGCCCCACCGCGCTTGGGCTGAAACGGGTGAACACCCTGGCCACCACCATCGAGGCGCACTACGCCTGGATGGAGCGGCACCTGGGCAAAGCCAAGCTGCAACAGCTCTACAACCTGCTCGACGAGGTGATCGCCCTCGACGCCGCGCCCAGCGCCGTCATCCCCACCCGACCCGCCCGCGTCCGCCACACCACAGGCCCCGCATGAACGCATCGCCACTTCCCATCCACGGCACGGTGTACGGCGTGCTGCTCAACAGCGCCGCCGAGTGGCAAGCCACCGAACCGCTGATGCACGAGCCGCCCTACAAGGCCCCGCCGCAAGCGCCCGTGCTCTACATCAAGACCGCCAACACCTGGTCGGCCAACGACACCGCCATCGCGCTGCCGCGCGGCGTGGGCGAGGTGGAGGTGGGCGCGACGCTGGCCGCCGTGATGGGCACGCAAGGCCATGTGCGCGGCTTTGTGTTGCTCAACGATTGGTCGCTGCCGCACAGCGTGGACGCGCAGGGGTTTTACCGCCCGCCCGTGAAGTCCAAATGCATCGACGGCTTTCTGGGTGTGGGCGCGAACCTCTGGCCCGCCGCCGATTTGCCCGAACCCAACGCGCACACACTGACGGTGCGCATCAACGGCGCGCTGTCCCAGACGGTGGATTTGGCGCAGATGCGTCGCCCCTGGCCCGCGTTGCTCGCCGCCGTGAGCGAGTTCATGACACTGCAAGCCGGCGATGTGTTGATGCTGGGCCTGGACGTGCTCCGCGAAGGCCCACGGGCCGGACGCCGCCCGCTGGCGCGCGCCGGCGATGTGGTCGAGGTCAGCTGTCCCGGCGTGCCCGGCCTGGGCGTGCTGCGCCACACGCTCGTGCAGGAGGCCGCATGAAGCACGCTCGCGTTCTCTACCGCCAACAGGTGTTCGACGCTACCGAGCGCGACGGTCAACTGCAACTCGCCAACGGCGAGCGCGTTGGCTTTGACGCGGTGCAGTGGCTGCCGCCGCTGGCCCCCACGCCCCGCCCGCGCACGGTGCTGGCGCTCGGTCTGAACTACGCCGACCACGCCAAGGAGCTGGCCTTCAAGCCGCCCAGCGAACCGCTGGCCTTCATCAAAGGCGAGGCCTCGTTCATCGGTCACCAACAACGCACCGTGCGCCCCCACGGCGTGGGCTTCATGCACTACGAATGCGAGCTGGCGGTGGTGATCGGGCGTCCCGCGCGACGCGTGCGCCGCGACGACGCCTACGATTTCGTCCGCGGCTACTGCGTGGCCAACGACTACGCCATCCGCGACTACCTGGAGAACTGGTACCGCCCCAATCTGCGCGTGAAAAACCGCGACACCTGCACGCCCATCGGCCCGTGGCTGGTGGACGCAGCCGATGTGCACGCGCAGTACGGTTCGCCCGAAGCGCTGGATCTGCAAACCACCGTCAATGGGCGCGTCACCCAGCGCGGCAACACCCGCGACATGATCTTTGATGTGCCCACGCTGATCGAATACTTCAGCAGCTTCATGACCTTGAACCCGGGCGACGTCATCCTCACGGGCACACCCGATGGCGTGGTCGATTGCCAGCCCGGCGATGAGGTGATCACCACCATCGAGGGCATTGGCGAACTGGTCAACCACATCGTGGCCGCCGCGCCCTCCGACGACGACACGCGCTGACCGCGCCCCGCCCTGAACCCATGCCTTCGGAAGCTTCACCATGACCCCCCGCATCGACCACCTCATCAACGGCCAAGCTGTGGCCGGCCAGGACTACTTTGAAACCGTCAACCCCGCCACGCAAGACGTGCTCGCCGAAGTGGCCGTGGGCGGTGCGACCGAGGTGCACGCGGCGGTTGCTGCGGCCAAGGCGGCGTTTCCGGCCTGGGCCGGTCGCCCTGCCGTTGAGCGCGCGCGCATCCTGCGCCGCTTGGGCGCGTTGATCGCGCAGCACGCGCCGGACATCGCGCAGACCGAGACCCGCGACACCGGCCAGGTGATCGCGCAAACGGGCAAGCAACTCATCCCCCGCGCGGCCGACAACTTCGACTACTTCGCCGAGATGTGCGTGCGCGTCGATGGCCACACCTACCCCACGCCCACGCACCTGAACTACACGCTGTTCCACCCGGTCGGCGTGTGCGCGCTCATCAGCCCGTGGAACGTGCCCTTCATGACGGCCACCTGGAAGGTCGCGCCCTGCCTGGCCTTTGGCAACACCGCCGTGCTCAAGATGAGTGAACTCTCGCCATTGACGGCAGCGCGGCTGGGCGAGCTGGCCCTCGAAGCGGGCGTGCCAGCGGGCGTGCTCAACATCGTGCATGGCTACGGCAAAGACGCGGGCGAACCGCTGTGCGCGCACCCGGATGTGCGTGCCATCAGCTTCACCGGCTCCACCGCCACGGGCAACCGCATCGTGCAGGCGGCAGGTCTGAAAAAGTTCAGCATGGAGCTCGGGGGCAAGTCGCCGTTTGTCATCTTCGATGACGCCGACCTGGACCGCGCACTCGACGCCGCCGTGTTCATGATCTTTTCCAACAACGGCGAGCGCTGCACGGCGGGCAGCCGCATCCTGGTGCAGCAAAGCATCTATGCCGACTTCGTGGCACGTTTTGCCGAGCGCGCGCGGCGCATCACCGTGGGCGATCCACTCGACGAGAAAACCATCGTCGGCCCCATGATCAGCCAGGGCCACCTGGCCAAGGTGCGCAGCTACATCGAGCTCGGCCCCAAAGAGGGCGCCACCTTGGTGTGCGGCGGCATCGACCGCCCCGCGTATGCGTCGGCCCTGCCCGAGGCAGTGCAGCGCGGCAACTACGTCTGGCCCACCGTGTTCGCCGACGTGGACAACCGCATGAAGATCGCGCAAGACGAGATCTTTGGCCCCGTCGCCTGCCTGATTCCGTTCAAAGACGAGGCGCACGCGATTGAACTGGCCAACGACATCGCCTACGGCCTGTCGAGCTATGTGTGGACCGAGAACATTGGTCGCGCGCACCGCGTGGCCGCCGCCATCGAGGCCGGCATGTGCTTCGTCAACAGCCAGAACGTGCGCGACCTGCGCCAGCCATTCGGTGGCACCAAGGCCAGCGGCACCGGGCGCGAGGGCGGCACCTGGAGTTACGAGGTGTTCCTCGAACCGAAAAACGTGGCTGTGTCCTTGGGCAGCCACCACATCCCACACTGGGGGGTCTGACCATGGGACAACTCGCCCTCGCCGCCAAGATCACCCACGTGCCCAGCATGTACCTGAGCGAGCAGCCGGGGCCGCGCCACGGCACGCGGCAAGACGCCATCGACGGGCACCGCGAAATCAGCCGCCGCTGCCGCGAACTCGGCGTGGACACGCTGGTGGTGTTCGACACGCATTGGCTGGTCAACGCCAACTACCACATCAATTGCGCGGCGCATTTCAAGGGCGACTACACCAGCAACGAGTTGCCGCACTTCATCAACCACATGACGTTTGAGTCGCCGGGCAACCCGGTGCTGGGCGAGTTGCTGGCACGCGTGGCCAACGCGCACGGTGTGGAGACGCTGGCGCACGCGCACACCTCGCTCAACCCCGAGTACGGCACGCTGGTGCCGCTGCGCTACATGAACGCCGATCAACACTTCCAGGTGATCTCGGTGTCCGCCTTGTGCATGGCGCATTACCTGGCCGACAGCGCCCGTTTGGGTTGGGCGTTTCGCCGCGCCGTCGAAGACCATTACGACGGCACGGTGGCCTTCCTCGCCAGCGGCTCCTTGTCGCACCGCTTCGCGCAAAACGGCCTGGCCCCCGAATACGCCTTCAAGATCTGGAGCCCGTTTCTGGAGCAACTCGACCGACAGGTGTTGCAGATGTGGGCGCAGCGTGAATGGCCGGCGTTTTGTGAGATGCTGCCCGAGTACGCCGCCAAAGGCCACGGCGAAGGCTTCATGCACGACACGGCCATGCTGATGGGCGCGCTGGGCTGGACGGGCTATGACGGCGCGTGCGAAATGATCACGCCCTACTTCGGTGCCAGCGGCACCGGCCAGCTCAATGCGGTGTTCGAGGTGACGCCGCAAGACGGCGCACAGGTACCGCAGCCCGTCGCCAGCCGCGCCGACGGCTACACCGCCATCAGCACCCGTTTGTGAGGAACGCATGCCGCAAATCATCATCCACTACACCGGCCAGCTCGACGCCGAGACCGACATGAAGGCCCTGTGCCGCACGCTGGCGGACACCATGCTCACCGTGCTGGACGACGAGGGCCAACCCGTGTTTCCCACGGGCGGCGTGCGCGTCATGGCTTATCCGGCGCCGCATTACGCGGTGGCCGATGGCGGTGCCGCCGGGCGTGCGGCGGCCCAGTTCGACAACCCCGGCGACTATGCGTTTGTCTATCTGAACGTGCGCATGGGTCGCGGTCGCAGCGCGGCGGCCCAGCAGCGCGCAGGCGAGGCACTCACGCGCGCCACACATGCGCACTTCGCGCCGGTGTTTGCGCGCCGGCACATTGGCATCACCTTGCAGGTCGATGTCGGCCAAGAGGTGTACGACAACAAGCACAGCAACATCCATCCGCTGTTTCAGAAAGGCTGATTCCCATGTTTGACGACGCGCGCATCGCGCAACTGGCGCAAGAACTGCACACCGCCGAGAAAACGCGCACGCAGATCGAGCACTTCTCCAAGCGCTTTCCCGAGATGACCATCGAGGATGGCTACCGCATCAACCGTGCCTGGATGCAATTGCAATACGCCGATGGGCATCGCGCCATCGGCCACAAGATCGGCCTGACCAGCCGCGCCATGCAAATGGCCAGCCAAATCACCGAGCCCGATTACGGCACCTTGCTCGACACCATGCGCTACGACTGCACGCCGGACGAGGTGCTGGACATCCCGGTGACGAACTTCATCGCGCCACGCGTCGAGGTGGAGTTGGCGTTTGTGCTCAAGCACGCGCTGCACGGCCCCAACGTGACGCTGGCGCAGGTGCTCGACGCCACCGATTACGTGACGCCGGCCATCGAGATCATCGATGCGCGCATCGAGCAGTTCGATCGCCACACCAAGGTCATGCGCAAGGTGCAAGACACGATCAGCGACAACGCGGCCAATGCGGGCATCGTGCTCGGCGCCGCGCGCGTCGATCCGCACACCACCGACTTGCCCTGGTGCGGGGCCGCGCTGCGACAAAACGGCGTGGTCGAAGAAACCGGTTTGGCCGCTGGCGTGCAAGGCCATCCGGCGATTGGCATTGCCTGGCTGGCCAACAAGCTCGCGCCCTGGGGCGAGCATCTGGCCGCTGGCGAAATCGTGCTGGCGGGCTCGTTCACGCGGCCCGTGCCGGCCCAACGCGGCGATGTGTTCGACGCCGACTACGGGCCGCTGGGACGCTTGCAATTTCGCTTTGTTTGAAGCGCCCCTTTTGTTGTGAGGACCCCCGCATGCAAACCCCCCGCAATCTGTTCAAGCAAGCCCTGAGCGAAGGCCGCGCGCAAATCGGTCTGTGGCTCGGGTTGGCCAATGCCTACAGCGCCGAGATCTGTGCGCTGGCCGGCTTTGATTGGCTGCTCATCGACGGCGAACACGCGCCCAACGATTTGCGCAGCATCCAGGCGCAACTGCAAACCATCGCTGGCTATCCGGGCAACCACGCCATCGCCCGCGTGCCCTATGGCGATGCGGTGCTCATCAAGCAATACCTCGACCTCGGCGCGCAAACCCTGCTGGTGCCGATGGTCGACACCGCCGAGCAAGCCGCGCAGCTGGTGCGCGCCTGTCGCTACCCGCAAGACGATGGCGGCGGCGGCATTCGCGGCATGGCCGGCGCGCGGGCGTCGCGTTGGGGCCATCACGCCGACTACTACCAGCGCGCCAACGACGAGGTGTGTCTGCTGGTGCAGGTCGAGTCGCGCGAAGCCCTGAAGCACCTCGACGCCATCGCCGCCACGCCCGGTGTGGACGGTGTGTTCATCGGCCCCGCCGACTTGTCGGCCTCACTCGGTCATGTCGGCAACCCCGGTCATCCCGAGGTGCAAGCCGCCATCGAGGACGCCATCGCGCGCATCGTGCGCGCGGGCAAAGCGCCGGGCATCTTGACCGCCGACGCGACGCTGGCGCGGCGCTATTTGTCGCTGGGCGCGCTCTTCGTGGCGGTGGGCCTGGACACGCAAATCCTGATGCGCCAAACCACCGCGCTGGCCGCGCAGTTCAAGGACGTGACCGTGGCACCCACAAAGCCCGGCGCGGTGTATTAATTGGAATCTGACCCCGATTGGGAGCTTGAACATGACCCACGATCTGCATCCCGATGAGTGGCGCGCGCGCGTGCAACTGGCTGCGTGCTACCGGATTTTTGCCATGCTCGGCTGGACCGAGATGATCTACAACCACATCACCGTGCGCTTGCCCGAGAGCGTGAGCGGCGCGGACAAGCAGTTTTTGATCAACCCGTTTGGCCTGCATTACTCGGAGGTGACGGCGAGCAATCTGGTGAAGATCAATCTGCAAGGCGAGGTGCTTGACGGCTCGTCGTATCCGATCAACCCGGCGGGCTTTGTGTTGCACAGCACGATCCACGGTGGCATCGACGGTGCGCATGCGGTCATGCACACGCACACCACGGCCGGCGTGGCGGTGGCGAGCCTGCAAGGCGGCTTGTCGCAAAGCAATTTCTACTCGGCGCAGTTGCACGACATGGTGGCGTACCACCCCTTCGAGGGCATCACCGTGCATGCCGAAGAAGGCCCGCGCGTGCTCGCCAGCATCGGGCAGCGCCAGGCGGTGATCCTGCGCAACCACGGCCTGCTGTCGTGGGGCCAAACCTTGCCTGAGGCGTTTGCGATTTTGTGGACGCTGCAACGTGCCTGCGAGATCCAGATGGCCACGCTGGCGATGGGCCAGCCCATCCCCGTGCCCGAAGCGATCGCCGCCAAGTGCACGCGCGACTCGCTGCAATTCGACGCGCAGTTTGGTGGCGTCGGCCAGGACTTGTTCGACGCCCTCGTGCGACAGGTGGACCGCCTCGACGCGAGCTACCGCATTTAAGCTCGCGCCATGGCGTTTCAAACCCTCTGCATCTACGGCGTTGGCGCGATTGGCGGCTGGATCGGTGCGCGACTGGCACAACAACCGGGTGTGCGCTTGAGCGCGGTGGCGCGCGGTGACACGCTGCGGGCCTTGCAAGCGCAAGGCCTGCGTCTGCACAACCCCGACGGCAGCGTGCTGCACGCCCCCGTGCACGCCAGCGACGACCCGGCGACCCTGGGCGTGCAAGACCTGGTGGTGCTGGCCGTCAAAGCACCGGCGCTGCCCGAGGTGGCGGCGCGCATCGCGCCACTGATCGGCCCGCACACCGTCGTGTGGACAGCCATGAACGGCGTGCCGTGGTGGTTCTTGCAAGGCTTTGGCGGCGCGCACGCCGACACCGCTTTGTCGAGCGTCGACCCGCAGGGCCAGATCGCGCAGCGCATCCCCGCCGCGCACATCGTCGGCGGCGTGGTGCACGCCAGTTGTTCGGTGCGTGCACCGGGCGAGATCGCGCACCACTTTGGCAACGGCCTCATCGTGGGCGAGCCCACGGGCGCGCCGCAAGCCCGCACGCGCGACTTGCACGCGCTGCTGACGCAAGCGGGCTTCGAGGCCACGCTGTCGACGCAAATTCAAAAAGACATTTGGTACAAGCTGTGGGGCAACATGACGGTCAACCCCGTGAGCGCCCTCACCGGCGCCACCACCGACCGCATCATGGCCGACCCACTGCTGCTGGACTTCATCTCGCGCGTCATGCTCGAAGCGCGCGCGATTGGCGAGCGCATCGGCATCCCCATCGCGCAAGAGCCGGAAGACCGACATGTCATCACGCGCAAGCTCGGTGCCTTCAAGACCTCGATGCTGCAAGACGTGCAAGCCGGTCGCGCCATTGAACTCGACGCCCTGGTGTCTTCGGTACGCGAACTCGGCCAGATCACCCGCGTCGCCACACCATTCACCGACGCCTTGCTGGGCCTGGCGCGGGTGCACGCGCAGGTGCAAGGCCTGTACCCCGACCACCGCTGACGCCCCCATGTCCAACGCCCGCCTGTCGCCCCTGGCCTTTGCCACCTTGCTGCTGATCGCGCTGATGATGGGCGCCAACCATGTGGCCGCGCGGCTGGCCTTCAACAGCGGCCTCGACGTGGCCACGGCCGTGGCCTCGCGCAGCATGGTCACCGCACTGGTGGTGATGGTCATCGTGGTGTCGGCCCGCGTGTCGCGCCAGGTCAACCGCCAGCAGGTGCGCGGCCTGTTGCTGGCGGGTTTGCTGGTGGGCTTGCAAAGCCAATGCCTGTATTCGGCGGTGGCGCGCCTGCCGGTGGCGCTGGCGTTGTTGGTCTTCAACTCGTACCCGCTGTGGACCGCGCTGTGGGACCGGCTGTTGTACCGCCGCGTGCCTGAGCGCGCGGTGCTCATCGCCATGCCCGTCATCTTGCTCGGCTTGGCCTTGGCGCTGGACGTGATGGGCGCGGCCTCCGGGCTCGGAGCCGGCGAGCACTGGACACAGATCGGCACGGGCGTGCTGTTTGCCCTGGCGGGCGCGGCCAGCTTCGGGCTGGCGTTGGTGGTGGTGCAGCACGAGACCCTGGGCGTCGATGGCCGCGTGCGCACGGCCAGCACCATGCTCCTGGCTGGGCTCATCGCGCTGGGCGTGATCGGTCTGCAAGGCGGCCCGCACTGGCCGCAAACGGATGTGGGCTGGTGGGGGTTGGCGGCTTTGACCTTCCTGTATGGCACGGCCTTCACCATCATGTTCACGGTGCTGCCGCGCCTGGGCGTGGCAGGCAACTCGGCCATCATGAACGTGGAGCCGGTGTTCGCGCTGGTGCTGGCCTGGGCGGTGCTGGGTCAAGCCATCGCCCTGGTGCAACTGGCGGGTGCGCTGATCGTGGTGGGGGCCGTGGTCTGGCTGGGCTTGCGCAAGGGCTGAGCCCGCGCGTCAATTCACGCTGACCGACACGCGCGGGGCCAAGGCGCACATCAACTCGTAGCCCACGGTGCCCGCGGCCTGCGCCACTTCGTCGATGGGCAGCCAGGTGCCTTGCGAAGCGCGACCCCAGAGCGTGACCTCGCTGCCAAAGCCCGCGGACGGGCATGGCGTGAGATCGACCGCCAACAAGTCCATGCTGACGCGCCCGAGGGTGCGGGTGCGCACGCCGTCGACCAGGATGGGCGTGCCCGTGGGCGCGTGGCGCGGATAGCCATCGGCGTAGCCACAGGCCGCGATGCCGATGCGCAGGGGCGCGGTCGCAGTGAAGGTCGAGCCATAGCCCACGGTGTCACCCGCTTGCAGCGTCTGCACGCCAATGAGTCGGCTGCGCAGACTTTGCGTGGGCTGCAAGTCCCAGTCGGCGATGCTGCGCGCGTCGAAGTCGGGCGAGCTGCCATACAACGCGATGCCGGGACGCACCCAATCGGCGCGCACCAGGTCTTGGCCGGCGTGGCGGAGCAAGGCCGCGCTGTTGCAGGTGCTGCGCTCGCCGGGCAAGTCGGCGGTGGCGTCCAGAAACACCTGCATCTGCGCCGCGATGCCCTTGGGGCCATCGGCGTCGCTGAAGTGGGTCATGAAGGAGATCTCATCGACCTGCGGCATCTGGTTCAGACGCGCCCAGGCCGAGCGAAACGCCGCGGGCGCGAAGCCCAGTCGGTTCATGCCGCTGTTGAGTTTGAGGAACACCCGGTGCGGCACCTGGGTCTTGTGCCGCGCCAGCATGTCGATCTGCGCCTCGCAGTGGATGGTGTGCCAGACATCGAGGCGTGAACACAGCTCCAGATCACGGGCTTCGAACACGCCTTCGAGCAACAGCACCGGACCGCGCCAACCCAGATCGCGCACGCGCTGGGCTTCGTCCAAGTCGAGCAGCGCGAAGCCATCGGCACCACGCAAGCCCTCGAACACACGCTCGATGCCGTGGCCATAGGCGTTGGCCTTGACCACCGCCCAGACGCGCGCATCGCCCGCTGCGGCGCGTGAACGCGCCAGGTTGTGACGCAGCGCGTCGGTGTGGATAAAGGCCTGTATGGGACGGGGCATAACCGGTATTTTGACACCCGCGTGTTATAAACCCGAGGTCATACACAGAGAGAGACACCTTGGGCACGCGCTGCGGCAAACCCGCGCGGCGCGTCCGCAGTTTTCATGAAGCGCGGTTTCTACACCATCATGGCAGCGCAGTTTTTCAGCTCGCTCGCCGACAACGCCCTGTTCGTCACAGCGGTTGAATTGCTCAAATCCGGTGGCGCCCCCGAGTGGCAGCGCGCGGCACTGGTGCCCATGTTTGCACTGTTCTACGTCGTGCTCGCCCCCTTTGTCGGCGCGTTTGCCGACTCACGGCCCAAAGGCCAGGTCATGCTCATCAGCAACGGCATCAAGGTGGTGGGCTGCCTGATGATGTTGTTTGGGTCGCATCCCTTGATGGCCTACGCCATCGTCGGTCTGGGCGCGGCGGCCTATTCACCCGCCAAGTACGGCATCCTGACCGAACTGCTGCCGGCCTCACAACTGGTCAAGGCCAATGGCTGGATCGAGGGCTTGACGATTGGCTCCATCATCCTGGGCGTGTTGCTGGGCGGCCAACTGGTGGGTCATGCGGTGTCGGTGCATTTGCTGGCGCTGGACATCCCGCTCATCACCACGGGCATCGACACCGCGCCCGAAGCCGCGATCTGCATCCTGGTGGTCATCTATGGCCTGGCCGCCTGGTTCAACACCCGCATCCCCTACACCGGCGCGGCGCTGGTGCCGCTCAAGCACAACCCCGCGCGCGGCCTGCTGTGGAACCTCGCGGCCTTGCTGCCCGACTTCTGGCATTGCAACCAACGCCTGTGGCAAGACAAGCTGGGGCAGATCTCACTGGCCACCACCACGCTGTTTTGGGGGGTGAGCGGCAACCTGCGCTACATCGTGCTGGCCTGGGCGGCCGCGGCACTGGGCTACACCACGACCCAAGCCTCCAGCTTGGTCGGCGTGGTGGCGATTGGCACCGCGGCAGGCGCGGTGTGGGCGTCGCTGCGCATGCGGCTCGACCACGCCACCAGCGTCATGCCGCTGGGCATCTTGATGGGTGTGCTGGTGGTGGGCATGAACTTCATCGACCAGCTCTGGCTGGCCGTGCCCTTCCTCATCGTGCTCGGCGGGCTCGGCGGCTACCTGGTGGTGCCGATGAACGCGCTGCTCCAGCACCGGGGCCACAACCTGATGGGCGCGGGCCGCTCCATCGCTGTGCAAAACCTCAACGAACAACTGTGCATTCTGGGCCTGGGCGGTCTCTACACCTTCTCCACGGGCCTGGGCCTGTCCGCGTTTGCCGCCATCACCGCCTTTGGGGTGCTGGTGGCCTTCACCATGTGGTTGATCCAGCAATGGCATGCCAACAACCACGTCCATCACCGCGAAGAACTGGCGCGCCTGCTGCACATCGCCCGCAACGACGATCTGCATGGCTGAGCACAGACCGCCGAATGCGGCGGCGACGCGGTGGACACACACCTTGGGCCCTGTCGCGGGGCTGTTGCTCAACGCGCTGGTGTGGGGCTTGTCGTGGTGGCCGATGCGCCAACTCGCCGAACAAGGCTTGCACCCGCTGTGGGCCAACACCTGGATGTTTTGCCTCGCCGCCGTGCTGCTGGGGCGGCACGTGCCCGTCTTGCTGCGCAGCCTGAGCGCACAACCCCTGATGTGGCTGTTGATGCTGGGCTCGGGTGCCACCAACCTGGGCTTCAACTGGGCCGTCACCACCGGCGACGTGTTGCGCGTGGTGCTGCTGTTTTACCTGATGCCCGCGTGGTCGTTGCTGCTGGCGTGGTGGCTGCTGGGCGAGCGGCCCAACCGCGCCGCGCTGCTGCGCTTGGCCGTGACCTTGCTGGGCATGGGCCTGGTGTTGCACGAACCCGGTTCGCCCTGGCCCTGGCCGCGCAGCCTGGCCGACGCCTTGGCGCTGGGGGCCGGCGTGAGCTTCGCGCTGGTCAATGTCTTGCTGCTGCGCCTGGGGCACACGCCAGCGGGTGCGCGCATGGTGGCGATGTTTGGCGGCAGCGCGTTGACCTCGCTGTTGTGCGCGGGCCTGCTGCACGCGAGTGGCGTGGTGAGCGACGCGCCCGTGCTGGATGCGTCGCACCTGCCTTGGCTGCTGGCGTTGACGCTGGCGTTTTTGCTGGGCAACTTCACCTTGCAATACGGCGCAGCGCGTCTGCCCGCCCACACCACCGCGCTGGTGATGATGTCGGAGATCGTGTTTGCCAGTGTGTCCTCGGTGTGGTTGGGGGCTTCCGAGCTGCGCGCCACGGTGTTGCTGGGCGGTGGCATGATCATCGCCGCCGCCGCATCGGCCGCCTGGCCGCGCCGCAGCCACACGCACAGGACCACCCCATGACCCGCATCACCGACTTTCAAGCCCGCCGCCTCGACGGCAGCGACTACGACTTCCAGCAACTGGCCCAGCGCGTGGTGCTGGTGGTCAACACCGCCAGCGCCTGCGGCTTCACGCCACAGTTCGCGGGGCTGGAAACCTTGCACCGCACGCTGGGACCGCGTGGCCTGGTGGTGCTGGGTTTTCCGTGCAACCAGTTTGGCGGTCAAGACCCGGGCAGCGCCGAAGAGATCGGTGCCTTTTGCCAACGAAACTACGGCGTGAGCTTTGACATGATGGAAAAGGTCGAGGTCAACGGCGCCAACGCACATCCGCTGTTTGCCTGGCTCAAGCACGAAGGGCCCGGGCTGCTGGGCAGTGAAGCGATCAAATGGAACTTCACCAAGTTCCTGATCGGGCGCGATGGTCAGGTCGTGCGGCGCTACGCGCCGCAAGATGCGCCGGAGAAGTTGGCGGGCGACATTGAGGCGGCACTCGAATAACTCCTTGTATTTTGAATATCGGATATTTAAAATGCAAGGATGTTTAAACGGCTTGCCAGCACCCACCTGACCCAGCAACTCAGCTGGAGTCCGGCCGTCGCCATCTTGGGCCCGCGCCAAGTTGGCAAGACCACCTTGGCCAAATCGCTGCTGCAAAGCCACCCCGACGCGGTCTATTTGGACTTGGAGCATCCCCAAGACCGCGCCCGCTTGGGCGAAGGTCCCTTGTTCCTGCAAGCCCATGCGCATCGGCTGATCATCTTGGATGAAATCCAGAATGCGCCCGACGTGTTTGCTGTGCTGCGCGGCGAGATTGACCGCGACCGCCGGCCCGGACGCTTCGTGTTGTTGGGCTCGGCGTCGTTCGAATTGCTGCAGCAGTCGCAATCATTGGCGGGGCGTTTGAGCGTGGTTGACATGGCCCCCTTGCTGGCCGCCGAGGTGGGCGCGGACCTGGCCACGGTGCAGCGCCTGTGGTTGCGCGGCGGCTTCCCGGACAGCTTTGGTGCCAAGGACGACACCGCCTCTTGGCTGTGGCGTGACGCATTCATGCGCCACTTGCTGCGCACCGACTTACCCGCTCTGGGCCTTCGCGTGGCGCCCGAGGCTTTGCATCGGTTCTGGCGCATGCTCGCGCATGGGCACGGTCAACTCTTCAACGCCTCGGCCGTCGCCAACTCCCTTGATGTGAGTGCGCCCACGGTGACGCGCTGGCTCGATCACCTGTGCGGCGCCTTGCTGGTGCGCAAGCTTGAGCCCTACCACGTCAACCTCGGCAAGCGTCTGGTCAAGTCATCGAAGGTGTATGTGCGTGACAGCGGCTTGTTGCACAGCCTGCTGGGCTTGCACACCGTGGCGGACTTGCAAGGCCATCCGGCCACTGGGGCGTCGTGGGAAGGGTTCGTGCTCGACCACATCGTCGCCCAGTTGCCCGCTGGTGCCCGGGTGTCGTTCTATCGAACGGCGGCGGGCGCAGAGCTCGATGCGGTGGTGGAGGTCGGATCGCGCAAGCTGGCGTTTGAAATCAAGTTCAGCGTCGCCCCCAAAGTCAGCAAAGGTTTCTGGCAAGCCTTGGGCGATGTGCAGCCCGAGCGGGCCTACATCGTGGCACCCGTGCAAGAGGGCTGGCCTTTTGCGGAGTCGGTCGATGTGATTGGGGTGGCCGACATCGCGCAGGCGATGCGCTGAAAATCCGCCTCGCCTATGCGCAACTGGCCATAGCGAAATGCGGCGCCCCAGTGACGCTTGTCGACGATGAAGTCCAAACTCTCCAGCAAAGGGCGGATGAACGCCATTTGACTGGGCCAGTAATCGACATTGATACGCCAGGGCACGAAGCCCGGCACACCGTCATCGGTCATGTCGTGCGCATACACAGACCCGTCTCGAATCCGCCCGATGGCCGTGAACGCTTGTAACGGTTCGCCACTGGGATAAGCCCAGCGCGGCGAGTAATAAATGAGCCCATCACCGGCCTTCATGCGTCGCAAAGGCGCGTCCTTGCCGTGGTTCATCTGCGCAAATCCGCCGGCCACACCGCGCTCAACATGGGCAAGGCTCACCACCCCGATCCAATGATTCATCGAATCACTCCAAGACCTTCATGTCAGCGCCCTCCCGACGCAAGAAATCCACCAAACGTTGTCCATCTTGCAAAGTAAACCGCGTCTGTTCGCGATCGAGTCGGCGTACACGGTCCAGCCGAAAGCTGCGAAAGTCGTTGCGCATTTCACACCACGCCGCCAGTGTCCAAACCTTGCCCCAATAGAAGCACCCCAATGGCCACACGACGCGCGTGCTGTTGCGTCCTGTTCCATCTTGGTAGATCAGCTTCATTTTGTGTGCCTCTTCGGTGGCCTCGCGCCATTGCTGCAAATGCGGTTGTTGCTGGGCCGTCAGACCCCACGGCGGCGAGTACACCGGTATTTGTTGTGCCGCGCAACGTTGCGCTGTGCCCAGCACACTCAACACCCGGGAGAGCGCCATCTCGCCGGCTTGTGCCAGTGCCGGGTCCAACCACTGCTGCGCCACGCGCGTCATCACCACCAGCGCCTGCGCTTCCTGTGTGGTGAAGATCAGCGGTGGCAGCTCAAAGCCGGCGCCCAACCGATAGCCGACACCGGCTTCACCCTCAATCGGTACGCCTTGGTGCTGCAACTGCGCGATGTCGCGGTACACCGTGCGCTCGGACACCTCCAGCCGCTGCGCCAACCAGCGGGCGGTCGACAGCCGCCGTCCGCGGATGAGTTGAACCATTTGGAACAGGCGATCGGCGCGGCGCATGGCTGGGCCGATTCAAGCGGTGGCGTGCAAACCCACGCGGTTGCCGTCGATATCGAGCATGTGCGCGAAACATCCCAGGCCCTCAGGCAATGCCGTCTTGCCCAGCGCCACCGTGCCGCCCGCCTGTTGGACGCGCCGCAAGGCCGCGTCCAAAGCATCGTCTATGTGCAGGTACACCAAGGTGCCTGCCTGCCCAACCTGCAGGCCAGGATAGCCAGCGACCAGCGCCCCTGTGGGTGCGCCCTCTGACGCCGAAAACACGGCCATCTGCACGCCTGGCCCTGCATAAGCTTCGTTGTGAAGCGGCGCCTGCAAGACCGCCGCATAAAAAGCCTTCGCCCGCGCCAGATCGCGCACGGGAATTTCAAACCAATCGATGATCTGCTTCATCTGCCTGTGACTCCGGTCATGCACATCCCACCACGGGTGTGCGTCGCAAGAGTGTGCAGGGAAGCAACTGACAGCGTTATGGCAGCAGTGGTTTCAACGCGAAGATGAACCGCTATCCAGCAAATCGTCGAGCACCTCGATCCAATGCCGCACGGGCACTTGCGTGCCGCTTTGCAGGTGCGTGATGCAACCGACGTTGGCGCTCAGGATGGCGCTGGGGGCAAGCGCATCCAGATGGCCGAGCTTGCGGTCGCGCAAGGTGGTGCTGATGCCCGGGTTGAGCACGCTGTAAGTGCCCGCCGAGCCACAGCACAGGTGCGACTCGTTGGCCGCCACGCGCACCTCAAAGCCCAGGCCGCGCAGGTGCTGCTCCACACCGCCCTTGAGTTGTTGGCCGTGCTGCAAGGTGCACGGCGGGTGATAAGCGAGCACGCCCGCTTCGCGCACGCGGCGCGCATCGAGTTGCTGCGCCAGAGCCGGCGCGAGGGTCGGCAGCAGTTCGCTCAGGTCGCGCGCCAGCGCGCTGATGCGCCGCGCTTTCTCGGCGTAGGCCGCATCGTCGCGCAGCACATGGCCCCAGTCCTTGACCATGACGCCGCAGCCCGAGGCGTTGACGACGATGGCCTCCACGTCTGCGGCTTGAACCAACGGCCACCAGGCGTCGATGTTGGCGCGCATCTGCGCCATGCCACCCGCGTGGTCGTTGAGGTGAAACTTGACGGCGCCGCAACAACCGGCCTCGGGGGCGATCACGGTCTGGATGCCGCAGGCATCGAGCACACGCGCCGTCGCCACGTTGATGTTGGGCAACATGGCCGGCTGCACGCAGCCCGCGAGCATGAGGATCTTGCGCGCATGGGTGCGCGTGGGCCAGGCGCGCGTGCGCTGCGGGGCTGGCACCTTGGCCTGCAAGGCTTTGGGCAAGAGGCCGCGCACGCTTTGACCGAGCTTCATCGCGGGCGCAAACAGCGGTGAGGTCAGGCCTTCCTTGAGCAACCAGCGCACCGCGCGTTCGCCCACGGGGCGCGGCACTTGTTCATCGACCAGCTTGCGTCCGATGTCGACCAGGTGGCCGTACTGCACGCCGCTGGGGCAGGTGCTTTCGCAGTTGCGGCAGGTCAGGCAGCGGTCCAGGTGCTGCTGCGTGGCGCGCGTGGGCTGCGCACCTTCGAGCACCTGCTTGATGAGGTAGATGCGCCCGCGCGGGCCGTCGAGTTCATCGCCCAGCAGTTGATAGGTTGGGCAGGTGGCGGTGCAAAAGCCACAGTGCACACACTTGCGCAAAATGGCTTCGGCCTCGCGACCGTCGGCGGTGTTCTGGTACTGGGGGGCCAAATGGGTTTGCATGGTTCAAGTTCCCGTCACAGCCCGTCGTACCAGCGACCCGGGTTGAACACACCGGCTGGATCGAATGCGTGTTTGAGTTGGCGCTGAATGCGCTGTTGCACCGCATCGAGCGGCGCGAACACGCCCACCGCCCGATCGGCCTCGCCGTGCGCGGCGCTGGTGCGAAACAAGGTGGCATGCCCGCCTGCGGCCTGCACCACTTGACGCAAGGCCGGTGCCATGCGCGCGCTGGCCCAGTACCAGCGCTGCGCACCGTGCCACTCGATGTAGGGCGACGACACACCGTCGGGCAAGGTCAGCACTGGCGCGGTCTGCGGCACCGACACGCGCCACAGACAGGCGTCGGGCGCGGGGGGCTGTGTGAAAAACGGCAAGGTCTGCTCGCCACTGGCGCGCCAGTCGTCCGTCAGCTCGGTGCCGTGGCGCGTGACCTCGGCCCCGCGTTGCTGGGCATCGGCGCTCATGCGCGTGACCGCCGCTTCGACGGCGGCCACCGCGCCACGCAAACGCACATACAAGACCTCGCGCGCGGGGGTGACGGTGGTGTCGCGCACCCAAGCACTGGCATTGAGCGGCAAGGGCTGTGCGCCCCAGCGGTGCAACAGATCCAGTGCTTGCGCTTGCGTCAACCCGGCGCAGGCCAGCGTGGCTTCGGCCGGTGCCACCGGCAAGACCTTGAGCGAGACCTCGGTGATCAACCCCAGCGTGCCCAGGCTGCCCGCCAGCAAACGCGACACGTCGTAACCGGCGACGTTTTTCATCACCTGGCCGCCAAAGCTCAGGTCTTCGCCCTGGCCATTGATGAGACGCGCGCCCAGCACGAAGTCGCGCACGCTGCCCACACTGGCGCGTGCCGGGCCGGCCAGCCCAGCGGCCACCATGCCGCCGACGGTGGCACCAACGCCAAAGTAGGGCGGCTCGAAGGCCAGGCACTGACCGCGCTCGGACAAGGCCAGCTCAAGCTCGGCCAGCGGCGTGCCCACGCGCACGGTGATGACCAGCTCGCTGGGCTCGTGGCTCAGGATGCCGCTGTAAGCGCGGGTGTCGAGCACCTCACCGGCGAAAGACTGGCCCAGAAAATCCTTGCTGCCGCCCCCGCGCAAGCGCAGGGGCTGGCCTTGGGCGGCGGCATCGCGGATGCGGCGGGAAAACTCGTGCAAGACGTCAGACATGCTGCCCATGGTAGCGGCTGGGCCTGCACGCCCGGTTGAATTTTTTGAACAGCGGCGTTGAGCCCCGCCCAGAAAAAAGGCCCGCCGGGTGGGCGGGCCAAAGTCCAAGGAAATTGGAGAACCGAGGAGGGGTGGGCTCAGCGGCCGTAGGCCGATTCGCCGTGTGAGGTGATGTCCAGGCCTTCGCGCTCTTCTTCTTCGCTGACGCGCAGACCGAGGATCAGATCGACCAGCTTGTAGGCGATGAAGGAAACGACGCCCGACCAAACGATGGTGGTGATGACGGCTTGCGCCTGGATCCACACCTGACCGAGGATGTCGTAGTCGGGGTTGGCGGCGTTGGTCACGTAGTCGAAGATGCCCGTGCCACCCAGCGACGGGGCCGCGAACACACCGGTGAGCAAGGCACCCAGGATGCCGCCGACACCGTGCACGCCGAACACGTCGAGCGAGTCGTCGGCACCGATCATGCGCTTGAGGCCATTGACGCCCCACAGGCACAGGAAGCCGGCGAGCAGACCGATCACGATGGCACCCATCGGACCCACGAAGCCGCAAGCCGGGGTGATGGCGACCAGGCCAGCCACGGCACCCGAGGCTGCACCCAGCATCGAGGCCTTGCCTTTGGACATGGCTTCACCGGCGATCCAGCTCAGCGCAGCCGCAGCGGTGGCCACCAGGGTGTTGACGAAGGCCAGGGCGGCGACGCCGTTGGCTTCCAGGTTGGAGCCGGCGTTGAAGCCGAACCAGCCCACCCACAGCAGCGAGGCACCGACCATGGTCAAGGTCAAGCTGTGCGGGGCCATGGCTTCGCGGCCATAACCGATGCGCTTGCCGATCATGATCGCGCCGATCAAGCCTGCGACGGCGGCGTTGATGTGCACCACGGTGCCGCCGGCGAAGTCCAGCGCGCCCTTGGCCCACAACCAGCCCGCTGCGGCGGTCACGGCCTCCAAGGTTTCGGCGTTGGTGATGGCGTCTGGGCCGTCCCAGTACCAGACCATGTGCGCAATCGGCAGATAGCTGAAGGTGAACCACAGGGCGCTGAACAAGAGCACCGCCGAGAAGCGCACGCGCTCGGCGAAGGCGCCGACGATCAGCGTGCAGGTGATGGCTGCGAACGTGGCCTGGAAGGCGGAGAAGCTGAACTCAGGGATGACCACGCCTTTGCTGAAGGTGGCCGCCACCGAATCCGGCGTGATGCCTTTGAGGAACAGCTTGTCAAAGCCACCGAAGAACGGCGAGCCGCCCGTGAACGCCACCGAGTAGCCATACAAGGCCCACAGGACGTAGATGAGCGAGGTGACGACAAAGACTTGCATCAGGATGGACAGCATGTTCTTGCTGCGCACCAGGCCGCCGTAGAACAGGGCCAGACCGGGGATGGTCATCAAGATCACGAGCAGGGTCGACACCGTCATCCAGGCGGTATCACCCTTGTTGGGCACCGGAGCGGGGGCCGCTTCGGCGGCGGCAGCCGGGGCGGCTGCGGCAGGAGCAGGGGCCGCCGCTTTGGCTTCGGCGACCGGAGCCGCCGGGGCGGGAGACTGGGCCATCACGGCCGTGCCGCCGAGCAGCAGGCCCAACCCGAGGGCGAGGGAGGCAAGCAGTTTTTTCATGGTGGGTCTTCTTTCAAAAGGACGTCGTGTTCAAGGCGGTCAAAGCGCTTCGGGGCCGGTTTCGCCCGTGCGGATGCGAACCACCTGCTCCAGGTCGTAGACGAAGATCTTGCCGTCGCCGATCTTGCCGGTGCGGGCCGAGCCCTCGATGGCTTCGATGGCGGCATCGACCTGGCCCGCATCGACAGCGGCTTCGATCTTGACCTTGGGCAGGAAGTCCACCACGTACTCGGCACCGCGATACAGCTCGGTGTGGCCTTTTTGTCGGCCGAAGCCCTTGACTTCTGTGACGGTGATGCCCTGCACCCCGATCTGCGACAAGGCCTCGCGGACCTCGTCGAGCTTGAACGGTTTGATGATGGCGGTGATGAGTTTCATGGTGGCTCCTTGGAGAAGACGTTGCGGTGAGGCTTAGAAGGTGTACTTCAGGCCGACGACCAGGGTGCTCTTGGCCGGGTTGTAGTTGTTGGTGTTGTAGTACACGAAGTTAGCGTCGGCTTTGCTTTTGGGCACGTTGGTCCCAACGGCAGCCAAGGTCACGCTCAGGCCGTCACCCAGATCTTTCGCCAGGGTCAGCGCGTAGTCGGAGTAGCTGTAGTTGGCGTAGTTCTTCACCTTCTGATGGCCCAGGTGCGGCGTGAACGTGTAACCCTGACCCAGGTCGAAGTTGGCGGTCAGGTCCCAGTACTCGCTGCCTTTGGAGTCATCGACACCGAACAGGTTGGAAAACGCGTGGGAGTATTTGAGGGTGAAGGGGCCATAGGTGGCGGCGCCATACAGCTCATCGGTGTTGGCGTTCTTGTACCCAGCGCCCGACGCTTTGTCGAGCGTGTTGCCGACGTATTCGTAGCGCAGGTAGCCAACGTCCAGGCCCAGGCCGGCGGCTTCAAACTTGTAACCACCGTACAGGTCCAACTCAACAGGGCCTTTTACATCGGCCACCGAATTCTGCTTACCCGTTTCCGCGATCCACTTGATGGTCGAACCCCAGGCGCCCAGGTAAAAGCCTTTGCCCGAGTCGTAATCCACACCGCCTTGCAGGGCCGGATTGCCTTTGGTCTGACCCAGACCACGGTAGCGGTATTCGCTGATGACACCCACGTTGTAGGCCAGGCTTTCCTCGGCGAACGAGGTTTGCGCAAAGGCGGCCGAAGCCAGGGCGACGGCGGACAGAACGAGTTTGGACGAATGCTTCATTGTTTTCTCCATGAAAGATAGGAAGGGACGACCAGACTTAGCAGGGTTTGTGCCAGGGCTGAACTCACGCATTTCGTGGGGCATGCGCGCTCCCAGGCACCGGGACATGCCGTAATCTGGACCGCTCGATTTTGATCCGCACCACATGAGTGCGCATCAGTGGTGCTGCCGCACAGCTTTGGGGAGGTTTATGGCACTGGCATTCATCCACAGCCGCGCCCTGTTGGGCTTGCGGGCGCCCGCGGTCACGGTGGAGGTGCATCTGGCCAACGGTTTGCCCAGCTTCACGCTGGTCGGACTGGCCGACACCGAGGTGAAAGAAGCTCGCGAGCGGGTTCGCTGCGCGATTCAGAACTGCGGGCTGGACTTTCCCTCCAACAAGCGCATCACCGTCAACCTCGCGCCCGCCGATTTGCCCAAGGATTCGGGCCGCTTCGATCTGCCCATCGCGCTGGGCATCCTCGCCGCCAGTGGCGTGCTCGACGAAGGCGCGTTGGCCATGCACGAGTTTGCGGGTGAGTTGTCGCTGTCGGGCGAGTTGCGCCCGGTGCGTGGCGCGCTGGCGATGGGGCTGGCGCTGCACACGGCGGGGCTGCGTTCACGCTTGGTGCTGCCGCAGGCCAACGCCGAAGAAGCGGCGCTCGTGCCAACCGCCGAGGTCTACGGCGCGGCGCACCTGCGTGATGTGGTGGCGCGCTTTGCGCGCCCCGGCGCAGTCGAGACCACGCAGACGCCCGAAGCCAGCGCCTGGGCGCGGGTACAGCCCGTGCACGATCAGGCCGGGCCCCACGAGGCCGGCCTTGACCTGGCCGATGTGAAAGGTCAGGCCGGTGCGCGCCGTGCGCTGGAGATCGCCGCCGCAGGCGGTCATTCGCTGCTGCTCATCGGCCCGCCCGGCACCGGCAAGTCCATGCTGGCGCAACGCTTTGCGGGCCTGCTGCCCGAGATGACACTGGACGAGGCGCTGGAGAGTGCGGCCATCGCCAGCCTGGGCGGTCACTTCGAGCGCGCGCGCTGGCGTCAGCGTCCGACGCGCAGTCCGCACCACACCGCCACCTCGGTGGCGTTGGTGGGTGGCGGCACACCCCCGCGCCCCGGCGAGATTTCGCTGGCACACCACGGCGTGCTGTTTCTCGACGAGTTGCCCGAGTTCCCGCGCCGCGCACTCGAAGCCTTGCGCGAGCCGCTGGAGAGCGGTCACATCACACTGTCGCGCGCCGCGGTGCAGGCCACGTTCCCGGCACGCTTTCAGCTCATCGCCGCGATGAACCCTTGTCCTTGCGGTCACCTGGGCTCGATGCAGCGCGCGTGTCGCTGCACGCCGGATCAAGTGGCGCGCTACCAGGGCAAGTTGAGCGGCCCGCTGTTGGACCGCATCGACTTGCAAGTGGAGGTGCCCGCGCTGTCGCCGCACGAGTTGCTGGCCGCGCCAGCGGGCGAGTCGAGCGCCGTCGTGCGCGCACGCACGGTGGCGGCACGCGAACGCGCCCAGGCGCGACAGGGCTGCGCCAACCAACAGTTGCAAGGACAGGCGCTGACGCAAGTCATCGCGCTGGACGCCACCACGCAAGGCTTTGTGCAGCAAGCCGCGGCGCAGCTGGGTTGGTCGGCGCGGGGCATGCACCGCGCCTTGCGCGTCGCGCGCACCATCGCCGATCTGGCCGGTGCGCCCACGGTGCAGGTCGGGCATGTCGCCGAGGCCCTGCAATACCGCCGCGTGCTGCCCGGCTGAGACAGCGTGAACGCCCAGCGCGCCCCTATCATGCGCCCATGATTCGCCGCGCCACCACCATCGATGTGCGTTGGGTCCTCGGACTGTCGGCCCTGCAACTCATCAGTTGGGGCAGTGTGTTCTATGGCTTTTCGCTGTTCATGGCCCCGGTCGAGCAGGCCCTGGGCTTGAGCCGTGCGGACGCCTCGCTGGCCTTCAGTCTGGCGCTGCTGATGGAGGGCCTGGCCGCGTTCCATGTGGGCCGCTGGATCGACCAGGGTCACGAGCAGCGCGTGATGACCGGCGGTTCGGTGTTGTTGGCCGCCGGTTTTGTGCTGCAAGCCTTCATCCAACAGCCCTGGCAATTTCACGCCGTGTGGGCACTGTTGGGACTGGGCTTGTCGGCCACGCTGTACCCGCCCGCCTTTGCGGTGTTGACGCGGCGCTTTCCCGAACAGTTTCGCCGCGCCATCATCATCCTGACCTTTCTGGGCGGGTTGGCCAGCACGGTGTTCATTCCGCTGATCGCGTGGCTGATGCAGGCCAGCGACTGGCGCACCACGTCGCTGGTGCTGGGCCTGCTGCAATTGCTGGTGTGCGCGCCCGTGCACCACCACCTGCTGCGCGACGCGCCACCGCCGCGACACACGCCTGGGCCTCGCAGCGCCGCCGCACCCGCCACGAGCGACACGCCCGCGCCCAGCCGCGCCGTGGCCTTGCACACGCACCTGCAGGACCGGACCTTCTGGCTGATGGGGGTGTTCGTGGTGCTGCTGATGGCGGTGACCGCCGCCTTGCCGGCGCACATGATCAACCTGCTGCGCGAGTCGGGCCTGCACGAGGCGTGGGTGCTGGCGCTGCCGGCCATCATCGGGGTGTTGCAAGTGGTCGGGCGTGCCGTGCTCTTCGTGGCCGAGCACCGCGTCGATGTGCACCGCGTGAACCGTTGGGTGCCGTGCCTGATCCCACTGGCGTTTGCGCTGCTGTGGCTCGGTGGCACGCACGGCGTGTTGGCAGCCTTGTTTGTGCTGGCCTATGGCATCGGCAACGGCATGTTCACCATCGTCAAAGGCACGGTGGTGGCGCAGTACGTGAGCCGCGAGCATGTGGGCGCTTTGAACGGTGCCATCGGTGTACCCATGGCGCTGGCCCGCGCGCTCGCGCCCTGGGTCATGGGCTTGCTGTGGTCGCCCGCCGTGGGTTACCGCGATGGCGTGGTGTTGATGTGGGTGCTGGCCTGCATCGGTGTGGTGTCGCTGTGGACGGCGCAGCGGCGCGCGCTGCGTTCACGCGGGCGCTGAAGCCCCCCGCGCCGGTCGGAGCGCGCGCTCAGAAGCCGAGGTTGGGCGCCAGTCCCCGGCGCAGCTCGGCGGCGTCGATGCCGCTGCGGCGTGCCAAGTCCTGCAACTGATCGTCACCGATCTTGCCGACGTTGAAGTACTGCGCTTCGGGGTGCGCGAGGTAGAAGCCACTCACGCTGGCGGCGGGCGTCATGGCCAGGCTCTCGGTCAGGCCCATGCCGATCTCGCTGGCTTGCAGCACCTCGAACAGGGCGCGCTTCGGGCTGTGGTCCGGGCAGGCCGGATAGCCGGGGGCGGGGCGAATGCCGCGATAGCGTTCGGCGATGAGCGCGGGCAGATCGAGGTCTTCGGCTTCGGCGTAGCCCCACCAGTCGGTGCGCACGCGCTGGTGCAGCAACTCGGCAAAGGCCTCGGCCAAGCGGTCGGCCAGGGCTTTGAGCAAGATGGCGTTGTAGTCGTCGTGCGCTGCCTCAAAGGCTTGCACGCGCGCGTCGGCGCCCAAGCCGGCAGTGACCGCAAACAAACCCACGTAGTCGGGGGCCACGCCACGCGGGGCGACAAAGTCGGCCAGGGCGCGGCTGGGGCGCGGCACGCCGTCGATGACGGGTTTTTCGGTCTGCTGGCGCAGGCCGTGCCAGGTCATCGCCACCTGCGTGCGCGACTCGTCGGTGTAGAGCGCGATGTCGTCGTCGTCCACCGCTTGTGCCGGGTACAGGCCCACGACCGCGTTCGCCGTGAGCCATCGGCCCTCGATGATTTTTTGCAGCATGGCCTGCGCGTCGGCCATGACCTTGCGCGCTTGCTCGCCCACCACCGCGTCGTCCAGGATGGCCGGATAGGGACCGGCCAAATCCCAGGTCTGGAAGAACGGGGCCCAGTCGATGTAGCGCGCCAGCTCGGCGAGGTCGAAATTCTTGAACACGCGACGGCCGATGAACTTCGGTGCTGGCGGTGTGTAGCGCGACCAGTCGATGGGCGTCTTGTTGGCGCGCGCCTGCGCCAGCGACCACAGCGGCGTTTGCTTCTTGCCCGCGTGCAGTTGGCGCACCTGCTCGTAGTCGGCGCGGACCTCGCTCACGTAGCGCGGCGCGTCCTCGCCCAACAGGCCTTGCGCCACGCCCACGCTGCGCGACGCATCGGGCACGTAGACGACGGGACCGCTGTAGTGCGGCGCGATCTTCACCGCCGTGTGCACGCGGCTGCACGTCGCGCCACCGATGAGCAGCGGGGTCTGACGCTCGCGGAAGTACGGGTCTTTCTCCATCTCGGCGGCGACGTACTGCATCTCCTCCAGGCTGGGGGTGATGAGGCCGGACAGGCCAATGATGTCGGCGTTTTTCTCCTTGGCCTTGGCCAGGATTTCGTGACACGGCACCATCACGCCCATGTTGACGACATCGAAGTTGTTGCATTGCAAGACCACGGTGACGATGTTCTTGCCAATGTCGTGCACATCGCCCTTGACGGTGGCGATGACGATCTTGCCCTTGGACTTCACGTCCTGACCCGCTGCCTGCTGCTGGCGTTTTTCTTCTTCGATGTAGGGCACCAGGTGCGCCACCGCCTGCTTCATCACGCGCGCGCTCTTGACGACTTGCGGCAGGAACATCTTGCCCTGGCCAAACAAATCGCCGACCACGTTCATGCCGTCCATCAGCGGCCCTTCGATCACATGCAGCGGCCGCCCGCCACTGCGCTCGATGGCGCGCCAGGCCTCTTCGGTGTCCTCGGTGATGAAATCGGTGATGCCATGCACCAGCGCGTGTTGCAGGCGCGCGTGGACCGGCGCGGGGGCGTCGGCCGTGCCGCGCCAGGCGAGCTTGGCGCTGTCGTCCTTGGCCGCGCCCTTGGCGGTCTCGGCGATCTCGATCAGGCGCTCGGCCGCATCGGGTCGTCGATTGAGCACCACGTCTTCCACGCGCTCGCGCAAAGTGGGTTCGAGCTCGTCGTACACGCCCACCATGCCGGCGTTGACGATGCCCATGTCCATGCCCGCCTGTATGGCGTGGTACAGGAACACCGTGTGGATGGCCTCGCGCACCGGGTCGTTGCCCCGGAAGCTGAACGAGACATTGCTCACGCCGCCGGACACTTTGGCACCGGGCAGGTTGGCCTTGATCCAGCGCGTGGCCTCGATGAAGTCGACCGCGTAGTTGTCGTGCTCCTCGATGCCGGTGGCGATGGCGAAGATGTTGGGGTCGAAGATGATGTCTTCGGGCGCAAAGCCCACCTCGTCCACCAGCACGCGGTAGGCGCGTTGGCAGATGTCGATCTTGCGCTGGTAGGTGTCGGCTTGGCCTTTCTCGTCAAAGGCCATCACCACGGCGGCCGCGCCATAGCGCTTGACGAGGCGCGCCTGGCGCTTGAATTCGTCCGCGCCTTCTTTCAGGCTGATGGAATTGACGATGCCCTTGCCCTGGATGCACTGCAAGCCGGCCTCGATCACCGACCACTTGCTCGAATCGATCATCACGGGCACGCGCGCGATGTCGGGCTCGGAGGCGATGAGGTTCAAGAAACGCACCATGGCCGCGCGGCTGTCGAGCATGGCCTCGTCCATGTTGACGTCGATGATCTGCGCGCCGTTCTCGACCTGCTGGCGCGCCACGGCCAGGGCTTCTTCAAACTGGTTGTTCAGAATCAGCCGCGCAAACGCCTTGGAACCCGTCACGTTGGTGCGCTCGCCCACGTTGACAAACAAGCTGTCCGCGCCAATGGCGACAGGCTCCAGGCCGGACAGTTTCATGGGGGGGACAGACGCAACAACGGACACGGAACTCACCTTTGGGATACAGGCAAGCGTCGTTGGCACAAGACAAATCCCAAGCCTGACCTCACGCGACGGTGGGGCTGCAACGCTTCTTGGGAGGCGCTGATTTTAACGGGCGCGTCGGCCCACCCCCGACGGCCTCACGCCGCCTCGCGGTAAAACGGCCCCGCACTCAGCGGCCGCGTTGCGTCGCCGGCGACCGCGCGGGCGATGGCACCGATGTGCTCGGGCGTGGTGCCGCAGCAGCCGCCGACGATGTTGACCAGGCCTTGCGCGGCGAACTCGTGCAGCAAGCGGCTGGTGACGTCCGGCGTTTCATCGAAGCCGGTTTCACTCATGGGGTTGGGCAAGCCGGCGTTGGGGTAGCAACTGATGAAGGTGTCGCCCGCGGCCTTGGCCAGCTCTTGCAAGTACGGGCGCATCAGCGTCGCGCCCAGCGCACAGTTCAGGCCCACGGCCAGCGGTTGTGCGTGGCGCACGCTGTGCCAAAACGCGGTGACGGTTTGGCCCGACAGGATGCGCCCCGACGCGTCGGTGACGGTGCCGCTGATGAGGATGGGCAGGCGCTCGCCACTGGCCTCGAAATACTCGTCGATGGCAAACAGCGCCGCCTTGGCGTTGAGGGTGTCGAAGATGGTCTCGACCAAGAGCACGTCCGCACCGCCTTCGACCAGGGCTTGCACCTGCTCGTAGTAGGCGGCACGCAGTTGCTCGAAGCTGATGTTGCGCGCGCCCGGGTCGTTGACATCGGGGCTGATGCTGGCGGTCTTGGGCGTGGGGCCCACGGCACCGGCGACAAAACGCGGCTTGTCCGGCGTGCTGAAGGCGTCGCAGGCTGCGCGGGCGATGCGCGCCGAGGCCAGGTTCATCTCGCGCGCCAGATCGGCCATGTCGTAGTCTTCTTGCGCGATGGTGGTGGCACCGAAGGTGTTGGTCTCGATCAGATCGGCACCGGCGGCCAGATAGCCCTCATGGATGTCGCGGATGACATCGGGTCGGGTCAAGCTGAGCAGCTCGTTGTTGCCCTTCACATCTTTGTGGAAGTCGCGAAAACGCTCGCCCCGGTATTGGGCCTCGTTGAGTTTGAAGCGCTGGATCATGGTGCCCATGGCGCCGTCGAGGATGGCGATGCGTTGTCGCAGGATGTCGGGCAGCGCTTGCGCGCGGGTATAGGGCAGGTGCATGCCCGGATTTTAAGAACAGGGACAATAGCCCCCCATGCAACACCTGTCTCCCCAAGACGCCTGGGCCTTGCTGCAAGCCAATGCCGACGCCCGCTTGATCGATGTGCGCATGGAGATCGAGTCCATGTACGTCGGTCGCCCGCCCGGCGCCATCAACGTGCCCTGGTACGAATACCCGGACTTCACCCCGGACGCCACCGCGTTTTGCGCCGCCGTGCGCGCCGAGGTGGATGACCCGGCGCACCCAGTGCTGCTGCTGTGCCGTAGCGGCCAGCGCACCCTGGACGCAGCCGCCGCACTGGAAGCGGCGGGCTTCACGCAAGTCATCAACATCCTGCACGGCTTTGAAGGCGATCTCGACGACAAGTTCCACCGCTCCAGCCTGAACGGCTGGCGCCACGATGGCTTGCCGTGGGAACAGATGTGAGCGACACGGACACGGCATCGAGCGCCCGGCACATCCTGCGCGAGGTCTTTGGCTACCGCGCGTTTCGCGGCCCGCAAGCCGACATCGTGGACCATGTGTGTGCGGGCGGCGACGCGCTGGTGCTCATGCCCACGGGTGGCGGCAAATCCCTGTGCTACCAGATCCCGGCCATTGCGCGCCAGCGCGCGGGTCATGGGGTCACGGTGGTGGTCTCGCCCTTGATCGCGCTCATGCACGACCAGGTGGGCGCGCTGCACGAGGCCGGGGTGCAGGCCGCGTTTCTCAACTCCAGCTTGAGCGGCGACGAGGCCCAAGCGGTGGAGCAGCGTCTGCGCCGGGGCGAGATCACGCTCTTGTATGCCGCGCCCGAGCGGGTGACGACGCCGCGCTTTCTGGCGCAACTCGAATCGCTGCACGAGCGCGGCTGGCTCAGCCTGTTTGCCATCGACGAGGCGCATTGCGTGAGCCAATGGGGCCACGACTTCCGGCCCGAGTACCGACTGCTCACCGTGCTGCACGAGCGCTTTGCCGATGTGCCGCGCATGGCGCTCACAGCCACCGCCGACGCCCTCACGCGCGCCGACATCGTCGAGCGCTTGCAGTTGCAGGACGCACGCCAATTCGTCAGCAGCTTTGACCGGCCCAACATTCGCTACCAGATCATCGAGAAAAAGGACGGCCTGACGCAGTTGCTGCGCTTCATTGAGCGCGAGCACCGTGGGCCGGATTGGCAAGACAGCGGCATCGTCTATTGCCAATCGCGCCGCCGCGTTGAAGAAGTGGCGACGCGCTTGTGTGAGGTCGGCATCGACGCGCTGCCGTACCACGCCGGGCTCGATGCGCGCGTGCGACAGCAGCACCAGGACCGCTTTTTGCGCGAGGACGGGGTGGTGATGGTCGCCACCATCGCCTTTGGCATGGGCATCGACAAACCGGATGTGCGCTTCGTCGCCCACTTGGACATGCCCAAGAACATCGAAGGCTATTACCAGGAGACGGGCCGTGCCGGGCGCGACGGTCAGGCCGCCAATGCCTGGATGGCCTATGGCCTGCAAGACGTGGTCAACCAGCGGCGCATGATCGACGAGGGCGTCGCCGACGAGAGCTTCAAGCAGGTGATGCGCGGCAAACTCGACGCGCTGCTGGCGCTGGCCGAAGCCACCGACTGCCGACGCGTGCGCCTGCTGTCGTACTTTGGCGAGACCTACCCCCAACTGCGCTGCGGTCACTGCGACAACTGCTTGCAGCCGCCCGAGGTCTGGGACGGCACCGAGGCGGCGCGCATGCTGTTGTCGACGATTTACCGCATCGAACAGATGAGCGGCTTGTCGTTTGGGGCCGGGCATCTGATCGATGTGTTGCGTGGCAAGACCACCGACAAGGTGCGCCAGCACAGCCACCAGCACCTGAGCACCTTTGGCATCGGCGCCCATTACAGCGAGACGCAGTTGCGCGGCGTGCTGCGCCAGTTGCTCGCGCTGGGGGCACTGGGTGTGCACTCGGAGGAGTTCAGCACGCTGTACCTGGCCGAGGGCGCGCGCGCCATCCTGCGCGGCGAGCAATCGGTGCGCTTGCGCGTGGCCGCCGTCAGCCGAGACACCCGGGCCTCGCGCGGTGGCACCGGCGCCCGCACGCCCAAGGCCGCACCCCTGCCGCTGGACGACGCGGCGCAAGCTCGCTACGCCGCGCTCAAGGCCTGGCGTGCCGAAGTCGCACGCGCCCACAACCTGCCGGCCTATGTGATCTTTCACGACGCCACGCTGGCAGCCATCGCCCAAGCCGCGCCGCGCAGCGCGGCCGACTTGCAGGGGCTGTCGGGCATTGGCGTCAAAAAACTCGAAGCCTACGGCGAGGAAGTCTTGCGCGTGGTCGCCCTGTGAGGCAGGCGCAGCCCGGCACTGAGCGGGCCCCGCGGCATGCCCCAAGGCAGACCTCGATACCCCACCGTGGCGCAGCCAGGCCATGGACAAACCCCAAAAAGAGCCCAAAAGCACTCAACAGGTGCGGTTTTTGTCGCCTGTGCAAGCTTGGCGAAGCCCCCAGATTCTTAAAATACCGCACCCTGTCATGACGGGGTCACGAATTGAGGCCAGGGCCTTGCCACCGCCAGCAGGACCCTGACCTCAATTATTTTTGACTTCAGGAGAGCCTTGGCTATGAACGTGAACGCACCTGCTTATGTGAAAAACCAGAAGCTGATCCATTGGGTGGCTGAGATGGCCGCCTTGTGCAAGCCCGACACCGTCTACTGGTGCGACGGCAGCGAGGAGGAATACAACCGCCTGTGCGAGCAGCTCGTGGCCGCCGGCACCTTCAAGAAGCTCAACCCCGCCAAGCGCCCGGGCAGCTTCCTGGCTTGGTCCGATCCGTCGGACGTGGCCCGCGTCGAAGACCGCACCTTCATCTGCTCCGAGAAAAAAGAAGACGCCGGCCCGACCAACAACTGGATGGCGCCCGCCGAGATGCGCGCCACGCTGCAACCGCTGTTCGATGGCTGCATGAAAGGCCGCACCATGTACGTGGTGCCGTTCAGCATGGGGCCGCTGGGCTCGCACATCGCACACGTCGGCATCGAACTCTCCGACAGCCCCTACGTCGTGGTCAACATGAAACTGATGACGCGCATGGGCAAAGCCGTGTACGACGTCATCGGCACCGACGGTGCCTACGTGCCTTGTGTGCACACCGTGGGCGCACCGCTGCAAGCGGGCCAGAAAGACGTGACCTGGCCGTGCAACCCCACCACCAAGTACATCGTGCACTACCCCGAGACGCGCGAGATCTGGTCTTACGGTTCGGGCTACGGCGGCAACGCGCTGCTGGGCAAGAAATGCTTTGCGCTGCGCATCGCCTCCAACATGGGCCGCGACCAGGGCTGGCTGGCCGAGCACATGCTGATCCTGGGCGTGACCAACCCGCAAGGCAAGAAGTACCACGTGGCGGCCGCCTTCCCCAGCGCCTGTGGCAAGACCAACTTCTCGATGCTCGTGCCGCCCGCCGGCTTTGAAGGTTGGAAAGTCACCACCATCGGTGACGACATCGCCTGGATCAAGCCGCACGCCGACGGCAAGCTCTACGCCATCAACCCCGAGGCGGGTTACTTTGGCGTCGCTCCTGGCACCAACACGCTGACCAACCCCAACTGCATGGCCAGCCTGAACAAGGACGTGATCTTCACCAACGTCGCGCTGACCGATGACGGCGACGTGTGGTGGGAAGGCATGGAAAAAGACCACAACGCCATGCCCGAACACCTGATCGACTGGCAAGGCAAGGACTGGACCCCGGCCATCGCCAAGGAAACCGGCGCCAAGGCCGCGCACCCCAACGCCCGCTTCACCGTCGCCGCCACCAACAACCCGGCGCTCGACAGCCAGTGGGACGATCCCAACGGCGTGGCCATCGACGCCTTCATCTTCGGCGGTCGTCGCTCCACCACCGTGCCGCTGGTGACCGAGGCCCGCAACTGGGTCGAGGGTGTCTACATGGCCGCCACGATGGGCTCCGAGACCACCGCCGCCGCTTTCGGCGCGCAAGGCGTGGTGCGCCGCGATCCCTTCGCCATGTTGCCCTTCACCGGCTACAACATGAGCGACTACTTCCAGCACTGGATCAACATGGGCAAGACCCTGGCCGCCAACGGCGCGCAGCTGCCCAAGATCTACACCACCAACTGGTTCCGCAAGGATGCCGATGGCAAGTTCGTCTGGCCCGGCTACGGCGAGAACATGCGCGTGCTCAAGTGGATGATCGACCGCATCGAAGGCAAGGCCCAAGGCCACGAAAACGCCTTTGGCGTCAGCCCCAGCTACGAAGAGCTGAACTGGACGGGCCTGAGCTTCAGCGCCGAGCAGTTCAAGACCGTCACCAGCCTGGACAAGGCCGCGTGGCAAGCCGAGCTCAAGCTGCACGAAGAGCTGTTCACGCAACTGGCCTACCACCTGCCCGCCGAGCTGACCGCCACCAAAGAAGCCCTGGCGCAACGCCTGGCCGCCTGATGCCCCACGTCGGCGCGCCGCTGGCGCGCTGATGGTGGGTGCTGATGCACAAGCCCTGTCGAGCGATCGGCGGGGCTTTTTTCATGGCGAGAGGTCTGCGTATTGTAAGACAATCCCGGTTTGCTTTGCTGAGGGTTTTGCTGTGAGACATCTGCTTCTTTCTCGACGACTGTGGTGCGCGGCGGTGGCGGCGCTGGGTTGGGCCACCGTGCCGGCGATGGCGCAGGGCGTGCTCAAGATCGGTGAGGTCAACAGCTACAAGGCGCAGCCCGCGTTTCTGGAGCCGTACAAAAAAGGCATGGAGCTGGCGGTGGACGAGATCAACGCCGCTGGCGGTTTGCTCGGGCGCAAGGTGCAACTCATCACGCGCGACGACAACGCCTCGCCCGGCGACGCGGTGCGCGCCGCCGAAGAGCTGCTGGCGCGCGAGAAGGTGGATGTGCTCGCCGGCGGCTTTTTGTCGCACATCGGTTTGGCGCTGGGTGACTTCGCCAAACAGCGCAAGGTGTTCTTCCTCGCGGGCGAGCCGCTGACCGACAAGATGGTCTGGCAAAACGGCAACCGCTACACCTTCCGCCTGCGGCCATCGACCTACATGCAAGTGGCCATGTTGGTGCCCGAAGCGGCCAAGCTGAAGAAAAAACGCTGGGCCATCGTGTACCCGAACTACGAGTACGGCCAGTCGGCCGCCGCGACGTTCAAACAATTGCTCAAGGCGGCGCAACCCGATGTCGAGTTCGTGGCCGAGCAGGCCCCGGCATTGGGCAAGATCGACGCTGGCGCGGTGACGCAAGCGCTGGCCGACGCCAAACCCGACGCGCTGTTCAACGTGCTGTTCGCCACCGACCTGGCCAAGTTCGTGCGCGAGGGCAACACGCGCGGTCTGTTTCAAGGCCGCGAGGTGGTGAGTCTGCTGACCGGCGAGCCCGAGTACCTGGAGCCGCTGAAAGACGAAACGCCCAACGGCTGGATCGTCACCGGCTATCCCTGGTACGGCATTCAAACACCCGAGCACAAGGCGTTCTTTCTGGCCTACCACCGCAAGTTCAATGACCACCCCTACAACGGCTCGGTGGTGGGCTACACCATGATGCAGGCGCTGGCAGCGGGCATCACCAAGGCCGGCAGCACCGACAGCGAGAAGCTGGTCACCGCGTTTCGCGGCCTGAAGTTTTCGTCGCCCTTTGGCCCCGTGGTGTTTCGCGCACAGGACCAGCAATCGACGCTGGGCGCTTTCTTGGGCCGCACCAAGAACGAAGGCGGCAAAGGCGTGATGGTGGACTACCGCTACATCGACGGCGCGCGCGTGCAGCCCAGCGACGCCGATGTCAAAAAGCTTCGTCCTGCCGACTGAGCGCGCATGGATCTGGCCGCGCTGACCGTGCAAGCCCTCAATGGGCTGGCCAGCGCGTCTTCGCTGTTTTTGGTGGCGGCCGGCTTGTCGCTGATCTTTGGTGTCAGCCGCATCGTCAACTTTGCCCACGGCTCGTTTTTCATGCTCGGGCTGTACCTGGCGTATTCGCTGGTGACGCAGGCCTCGCCGGTGTTGGCCGCGTGGGTCGGCCACGGCGCGGCGTATTTCCTGGCCCTGCTGCTGGCCGCGCTGTTGACCGGCGCACTGGGTGCGGTGGTGGAGGTGCTGCTGCTGCGACGCATCTACCACGCACCTGAGTTGTTCCAGTTGCTCGCCACCTTCGCCTTGGTGCTGGTGGTGCAAGACGCCACGCTGGCCGTCTGGGGCGCGCAAGACCTGCTCGGGCCGCGTGCGCCCGGCCTGGAAGGCGCGCTCGATCTGTGGGGCCGACGCCTGCCTTGGTGGGATGTGCTCTTGATCGGCATCGGCCCCCTGGTGCTGCTGGCGCTGTGGTGGCTGCTGGCGCGCACGCGCCTGGGGCTGTGGGTGCGCGCCGCCACACAAGACCGCGACATGCTGGCCGCTGTGGGCGTGCCGCCGCAGCGCGTGTTCACCGCCGTGTTCGCGCTGGGCTGCGCGCTCGCGGGCCTGGCGGGTGCCTTGCAGTTGCCGCGCGAGCCCGCGAGCCTGGGACTGGACCTGACCACGCTGGGCGACGCCTTCGTGGTGGTGGTGGTCGGTGGCCTGGGTTCGATGGGCGGCGCATTCGTCGCCGCTTTGCTGATCGCGCAGACCAAGGCGCTGTGCATCGCGCTGGGCACGGTGCAGGTGCTGGGCATGAGCTGGTCTCTGTCCAAGTTCACGCTGGTGGCCGAGTTCGTGGTCATGGCGCTGGTGCTGCTGTGGCGGCCCTGGGGCTTGATGGGCAAGCCCTTGTCCACCTCGCGCGCGTCACAAGAACTGCAACCCCTGCCCGCGCCCACGCACGGCACGCGCGGTGTGGATGTCGCGCTGCTGTTGCTGTGCGCGTCTGCACCGGGGTGGTTGGGCAGCGACAGCTATGCGCTGGTGCTGGGCACCGATGTGTGCGTGGCGGTGTTGTTCGCCGCCAGCCTGCATCTGCTGTTGGGGCCTGCGGGTCTGCATTCGTTCGGTCACGCGGCGTGGTTCGGCTTGGGCGCGTATGCAGCGGCCTTGCTCGCGCCGCATCTGGGCGCTTCACTGCTGACGTGTGTGCTGCTGGGCGGTCTGGTCAGCGCGGTCGTCGCCATGCCGCTGGCGGCGGTGGCGCTGCGCCTGTCGGGGGTGTACCTGGCGATGTTGACGCTGGCGTTTGCGCAAATCGTCTGGTCGGTGTGCTTTCAATGGGACGAGGTGACGGGCGGCAGCAACGGGTTGACCGGCGTCTGGCCTGCGCCGCCGTGGGACGACCGCAGCACGTTTTATCTGCTCTGCCTGGGCGTGACGGCCCTCACGCTGGCGGCGCTGCGCCATGGGTTGCAGTCGCCGCTGGGCTATGCGCTGCGGGCGCAGCGTGACGCGCCCTGGCGCGCGCAGGCACTGGGCATCCATGGCGGGCGCGTGCAGTGGCTGGCCTTTGTGGGGTCGGCGGGCGTGGCCGGCGTGGCCGGTGCCTTGTTCGCGTTTTCCAAGGGCAGCGTGGCCCCCGATGTGGTCGGTCTGATGCGCTCGGTCGATGGCTTGGTGATGGTGCTGCTGGGCGGCCTGCACAGCCTGGCCGGGCCGGTGGTCGGTGCCATCGCTTTCACTGGCTTGCAAGACCTGCTGATGCGCAGCACCGAGTACTGGCGCGCCGTCCTCGGCGGCTGCCTGCTCGCGCTGGTGCTGCTGTTTCCACAGGGCATCGCGGGCAGTGCGCGCGCGCTGGGCGCGCGTTGGCGCATGGGGCGTGTCGCATGAGCGAACACACCCTGACCCGCGCGGCGACGCCCGCACCGTTGCCGCTGCTGGCGGTGCAGGATCTGCACAAGGCCTTTGGTGGCGTGCGCGCCGTCGATGGCGTCTCGTTCGCGCTGCACGCGGGCGAGGTGCTGGCGCTGATCGGGCCCAATGGCGCGGGCAAGTCCACCACCTTTCATCTGCTCAACGGTCAGCTCACGCCGGACGCGGGCACGGTGCGGCTCGATGGCCACGACATCACCGGCTGGCCCCCCGAGCGCCTGGCCGCGCGTGGCGTGGGCCGCACCTTTCAAACCGCGCAGACGCTGGCGAGTTTCAGCGTCCTTGAGAACGTGCAAGTCGCCTTGCTGGCCGCCGATGGCCTGAGCACCGATGTGTGGCGACGCGCGGCCCACCACCGCCGCGACGAGGCGCGGGCCCTGCTCGCGCAAGTGGGTCTGGCCGCGCACGCCGAGCGGGCTTGCACCGCCCTCGCGTACGCCGACCTCAAGCGCCTGGAGCTGGCCATGGCACTGGCGGGCGCGCCGCGTCTGTTGCTGATGGACGAACCCACCGCCGGCATGGCCGCCGCTGAGCGGCAAGCCCTGATGGCGCTGGTGCGCACGCTGGTGCGCGAACGCGCGTTGGGCGTGCTGCTGACCGAGCACAGCATGGACGTGGTGTTTGGCCACGCCGACCGCGTGCTGGTGATGGCGCGCGGTCGCCTGATCGCGCAAGGCACCCCCGCACAGGTGCAAGCCAACGCCGACGTGCAAGCGGTGTATCTGGGCGGAGGTTTGGCATGAGCGCGTTGTTACAAGTGCAGGGCTTGAGCGCCTGGTACGGTGCGGCGCAAGCGGTGTTCGACGTGTCGCTGACGGTCGCGCGCGGCGAGGTGGTGGCGCTCACCGGCCCCAATGGCGCGGGCAAGTCGAGCACGCTCAAGGCGCTCATGCAACTCATGCCGCGTCGCCAGGGGCGTGTGAACTGGCAAGGGCAAGACGTGTCGAACTGGCCCACGCACCAACTCGCGCGCGCAGGCCTGGGCTATGTGCCGGAGGACCGGCGCATCTTCACCGACCTGTCGGTGCTGGAGAACCTGCGCATCGCCACGCAAGCGCCACGCCGTTTTGCCGACGGCAGCCCCGCACCGCACTGGGACCTGCCGCAAGTGCTGGCGCTGTTTCCCAACCTCGCGGAGATGTTGCACCGCCGGGCGAGCCAGATGAGTGGCGGTGAGCAGCAAATGCTCACTGTGGCGCGCGCGCTCATGGGCCAGCCGCTGCTGGTCTTGCTCGACGAACCCTCGGAAGGCGTGGCCCCCCTCATCGTGGCGCAGATGGCCGAGGCGGTGCGCGCACTCCAACGGGCGGGCGTCGGTGTGTTGTTGTCGGAGCAGAACGAAGCCTTCGCCCACGCGGTCAGCGACCGGCAGGTGCGACTCTCACACGGCGCGCTGGCCTGACGCTCAGGGCGTGACGGGCTTCACGCCCGGGCGGTCACGCTCGACCACAAAACTCGCTTGTGTCTTGAAACCGGGCACGCTGCCCGCCGGGAACGCGGTGCTGCGAAAGTCGGCGCGCACCTGCTCGGGCGTGACTTCGATGCGGGTGTAACCGCGCTCGTCGGCGCGGGCGTGCAGCAAGTCGGGGTTGTTGTCACGAATGACAGCCAGCACCGACTCGCCCATGCCGCGCGAGGTGATGGAGGTGGTGACGAACTCGCTGGCCACGATGGGTGACGCCGGGTTGTTGGGGTCGAGCCGCAGGTTGGAGGCCACGTTCATGTGCACATCACCCCCCAGCGTGACTACGTTGCGCAAACCGGCATCGACCACGCTTTGCAAGAGACGACGGCGCGCAGCGGGATAACCGTCCCAGGCGTCGTTCCAGGTGCTGCGGCCCGCTGGCGTGCTCACGCTGCTGGGGGCGATCTGCGTGGCCTGCGCCAGCAGTTGCCAGGTGCGCGTGCTGCGCGACAGGCCTTGCGCCAGCCAACGCTCTTGCTCGGCACCCAGCATCGTGCGATCGGTGCGCGCCAACTCCTCGCAGCCCACCACCATGCGCCCGCCACCGCGCAGCGGGTCGCGGCAGGCTTGCGCGCTGCGGTACTGGCGGCAATCCAGCGTCCACAGTTCGGCCAGTCGGCCCCAAACGAATTGGTCGTGCAGGCGCAGGCTCTCGGGGTGCGCGGCGTCCGGCCCCAACCACAGCGGTTGATGCTCGAAGTAGGCGCGGTAAGCGGCAGCGCGGCGCTGCAACACCTCGGCAGGCGGCGTGTAGCGGCGGTCCTGGTCGTTGGCGTAGTCGTTCACCACCTCGTGGTCGTCCCACATCAACACCCAAGGGTGCGCCGCATGCGCGGCCTGCAGCGCCGGGTCGCGCTTGTACAGCTCGTAGCGCGCGCGGTACTGCGCCAGGGTTTTGGGCTCTTCGCTCGCGTGCGAACGAATGGCGTATTGCGGGTTGCTGCTCTCGTAGATGTAGTCGCCGACAAAGAGCACGAAGTCCAGCGACTCGCGCGCGATCTCCTCGTGCGCGACGTACAGACCTTGCTCGTAGTGCTGGCACGAGGCCAGCGCCAAACGCAGTTGCCGCACATCGGCCTGCGGCGCGGGCAGCGTGCGCGTGTGCCCCACGGGGCTGGTCGCGTCGCCGTGGCGAAAGCGGTACCAATAGTCGCGCCCCGGCTGCAAGCCCGACACCGCCACATGCACCGCGTGGCCTCGGTTGGCGTCGGTGGTGGCAGCGACCGTGTGCACGCGACGGCGCAACTCGGCGTCGGCAAACACCTCGACCTCGACGCGCACCGCCGCATCGCCCAGCCACGCGCGGTCGTCGTCCGACACGATGAGCCGCGTCCACAACAACACCGCGTCGCTGCGCGGACGCCCGCTGGCCACGCCCAAAGCAAACGGCTCGCGCCGCCAGCGGTGCGTGCTGACCGTGGCAGCGGGTTGGGCCAGCGCGGCCTGCCACGGCGCGAGGGCGAGGGCCCAGGCGGTGGCGGCGAGGTGGCGGTGGAAGGCGCGGCGGTGCATGGGGAGAGGGTAGCGCGTCTTGGCTCCGAAAGCGCGGAGCCTGGGGCGTTCTGAGAGGGTGTGCCATCGTTGATGGCCGGGGATAAATTTGATTTAAAGCATTAATTGCTAGGCTTTTTATAGTTGTTAATTATCGTTTTGAGGCTATAGTGGGAGCGAGTCGACGCCCTTGCGCACTGGGTCTGGCAGGCGTTTGGAGACTAGGGGCTGTGCGGCAACTTTCACGGATTTGTTGCGCTTGTGTATGCGCACATGCGTTTCGAGGTGAACCAATGATGTCAAAGACTTTTTGAAGTTTTTGCGGACTTGTTATCCGGTGATTTGGTGTCTGGATCGAAGTTGGCGTCGAGACGAACTTCAACCACTGTAATCTGGAATTCCTAATGACAGCGATTTGTGGAGGCAAAGTGACAGTTGCAATGACCCCGCTTCACCAGTTTCTTAATCCGATTGAGCTTCCGCTAGCTCAAATATTTCTCGACCCTAACAACCCTCGCTTCACCGCTGCAGATTGGGATTACATCCCTGCCGGGTACTGGGATAAACCTGATGTTCAGGAGGCGGCTCAGCGACGACTACTTGCCGACTTCGACGTCGAAAAGCTTCGAATGAGCATGGAGGTAAATGGCTTTCTCCCCATCGACCGCGTGATCGTCAAGAGGTTTGCTAATGAGAAGTACATTGTGCTTGAAGGTAATAGGCGAGTCTGTGCTGCAAAACTCATCGGTGCGTATGCCGTCGATGGTTCGAATGTATTGCCTGCCGTGATTGAGTCGTTGGTAACTATTCCATGTCTTCAGTACACCGGCACCGACGAAGACGCTGCTTGGGTTTTTCAAGGGCTTCGCCACATCTCCGGTGTAGCGGAATGGTCTGCATTCAACAAGGCAAAACTGCTAGTTGAGCAGATGGAGAAAGAGTCTCTAAATTTGACCCAAGTTGGAAAACGGTTTGGACTTACCCCCCACGGAGCCGGTCAGTGGGTCCGCGGATACTACGCATTCAATCAGGCTCGCCAAGCATCCGACTACATAAGCGAAGTCGACGAGCGCTCATATCCCTATTTCCAAGAATTATTCGGGCGGAGTTCCGCTCCTGTTCGTGAATGGCTTGACTGGAATGAAGAGAAATACGAATTCGTCAATAAGCTCAATCTCGACGAGTTCATTTCCTGGCTCTATCCTCGACCTAACGAGGGGAACGATGACGGTACTGCAAAGAAAGGAAACTTTGGGCAAAGGCGCCTAGCGCGCCGTGATGACCTCCGTCAATTGTCCAGCCTAATCGTTAGCCAAAAAGACCTGTTTGAGCAATTTCGGGGAGGGGTGGAGCTAGAGGCTTGCTACTCGCTCATGCTAACTCGGCAGTTTGAAGAAGACGCCAAGAAAAAGGCTGATCCGGTTGCAGACCTTTTTGTTGCTGTTGAGCTTTGTACCAAGAGTATTAGCAACGTTCCGTATAAAGCGATGAAAGATCCGATAACGAAGGGAAAGATTGTTGAAGCCCTTACGAAGCTCGAACAAGCAATCGCCGAAGTCAAGCAGTGACTGTGAGTGACAAGAAAGACTTGCTCTCAGCCCTTTATCGCACCGAATTGGGGGCTGGCAACATCGATTTTCGACAGGCCCTCAGCGCCCTTGTTGAGTCCGTCCTAGGAAAGGACCGCGCAGATGCCGACGCCTTCGCTGATGCCAATCTCAAAAAGTACTGGAATTGGTTGGGGAAGGAGGTTGATGCGCACTCCTCACGAGGTCTGACGCCATTTTTTTGCTTAGCCTCCGATGGGGGCCACTACATATCATCAGCGAGTCACGCTTTAGCTGCATCGTCAGATGCGGCCAATCGAAAACGAGGATCACTTGCCTTGTCGCGTCCATTTGTGCTTCGCCAAATTGACTCAATGACTGATCGTGAATTTGAAGCACTTGCCTGCGTCGCCTGTTCAGCAATTGGAAGCATCAATACTCACCTTACTCCTCATGGCAATGAGGGGGGTATCGATTTCTTTGCAACGCTTTCTATTAAGACCAAAACACATGTACTTTCAGCGGCGGGCGCAGAACTTCGGATTGTGGGTCAATGTAAAAAATATACATCGCCAGTCGCGGTGGACAGGCTTGAACAATTTATCACCACAATGCAGAACGTGAGGCACCGTAGCGAACGTGTACGGCGCCATATTCCGGCATGGTTCAATGAGTCACGCGGCCCCATTGTTGGTTGGGTTATGTCCCATTGTGGATTTCAGACCGGAGCAGCCGACGAGGCAAAAAATCACGGCATTGTCCTTTCTGACACACTTGACCTTGCCGAATTGGTTTCTCTATCAGACACGTTTCACGCTTCCATTTCTCCAACCAGTCGCGCAAGCGAGCTACTCAAAGAATGCAGGCGCCTCATCTAGCGACGCCTAATCCATCAATCCACCAGATGCTGCGCGATGAAGCCGCGCAGCGCTGGTGATTTCAGCCGTGCAAGGGCTCCCCCACCTCGTCAAGCAAAACTAAGCTTGGGTCGTTTGCGCAGCAATTGACCAAGGAAGGCGGTTCAGTTTTATCTAGGCTCAAACGGCCATCGCAGTGATGTCAGGTGGTGATGGTTTGAGGCACTTGCCGCCGCAAGGCGATGCGATGGTCTAGGCTCCACCCGGCTCGCGAGAATTTCGGACAGGCGTGTTACCGTTTCCCCACCGCACACATCGCCCTTGGCACACCATGACCCGCCGCGAACACCTCGACTCCCTCGCCATCTCTTTGCTACTGGCCTGCTGCCTGTTCTGGGGCTTTCAACAGGTGTTGGTCAAAGCCACCTTGTCCGAGGTGCCGCCGCTGTTGCAAGCGGCGGTGCGTTTTGCAGGGGCGACGGTCTTGCTGTGGCTGTGGTGCCAGCGTCGGGGCGTGGCCTTGTTTGCGCGCGACGGCAGCTTGTGGCCCGGTCTGTTGGCGGGGGCGTTGTTTTGCGCCGAGTTCATTGGCATCTACCTGGGCTTGCAGCACATCTCGGCCTCGCGGCTGACGGTGTTTCTCTACACCGCGCCGTTTTGGGTGGCGGGCGTGTTGCCGCTGTTGGTGGCGAGCGAGCGGCTGCGCGCGCCGCAGTGGCTGGGCCTGGCGCTGGCCTTCGCTGCCGTGGTGTATGCCGTGAGCGATGGCCTGTCGGCGCGACACGACGACCCGCTGTGGTGGCTGGGTGACGCGCTGGCGCTGTCGGCGGGCGCGCTGTGGGGGCTGACCACGGTGTTGATCCGCAGCACGGGCCTGGTGACGATCCGCGCCGAGAAGCTGCTGTTCTACCAAGTGGCCTTGAGTGCCGTCGTGCTGCCCTTCGCCTCCTGGCAGATCGGCGAGGTGTGGTCGTTGGCCTGGAGTGGTTTTGCGTGGTTGTCGATCGGCCTGCAAACCGTGGTCGGCGCGTTTGCGAGTTACTTGACGTGGATGTGGCTGCTGGGCCGCTACCCCGCCACCAAGCTCAGCGTGTTCGTGTTTTTGACACCCATCTTTGCCTTGCTGTTTGGCACGCTGTGGCTGGGTGAGCCCATCACCGCCGATCTGCTGGTGGCGCTGGTGGGCGTGAGCGCGGGCATCGTGCTGGTCAACCGCAAACCCGCGGCCAAGGCTTAAGCCTTCTTCGACAGCCCCAAGCGCTCGATGGTGGCGCGCTCGGCCTCGAAGGTGCGCACGGCGTAGCGCGTGTACTCCTCGGTGTTCATGTAGATGATGGGTTGGTACAGCCGCTCCAGCAGATCGAGCACCTTGGGATCGTCCAGCGTTTTCTTGAAGGCGTCGTGCAGGATGCGCGTGGTCTGCGCGTCGAGGTTCTTCGGCGCGCCAATGCCAAAGGGCGATTCGGTGATGGTGTCCCAGCCACTCTCTTTGACGGTGGGCACATCGGGAAAGCCTTTGGTGCGCTTTTGGCCGAGTGTCGCCAGCAGCCGCAGCTTGCCCTCGCGCACAGCGGGCGCAAACTCGGTGGTGCCGCTCATGACGCGGATGTGCCCGCCCAGAATGGCCTGCATCAATTCCGCCGAGCCTTTGTAGGGGATGTGGTTGAGCTCGATGCCCGCCTTCTGACAAAACTCCTCCACCGCCAGGTGCGGCGTGGTGCCAATGCCGGTGCTGCCGTATTCGAGCTTGCCCGGGTTGGCGCGCGCGTAGGCCACCATCTCCTTGAGCGTTTTGAACGGCGCGTCGGCCGTGGCCACCAAGCCAAAGGTGTAGCCCGTCAGGCACACCACATGGGTGATGTCCTTGATCGGGTCGAACGGCATCTTCTGCATGTGCGGCAGGCGGTAGATGCCCAGCGGCAACTGCGTGATGAGGTAGCCATCGGGCCGCGCATTGACCATGGCCGTGGCACCGAGCGTGCCGCCGGCACCGGGGCGGTTCTCCACCACCACCGACACACCCAGCGAATGGCTGGCGCTCTCGCCAAAGGCGCGCATGATGGCGTCGCTGGCACCGCCGGCTGGCCAGGGCGCGATCAACGTGATGGGTTTGTTCGGAAAGCGGTCTTGCGCCAACACCCACGACGGCAGCAGCGCTGGCGCAGCCGCCGAGGCCAGGATGCCGGCGAGGCCTTGCAGGGTTTGGCGGCGGGTGGGTTGGGACATGCGCGCTCCTGGTGTGCTGGAGCGTGAGAGCTTAAGCCATGCCCTCGTTCAACAAAAGAGCGGGCGGGTCCCTACCCGCTCAGTTCGCAAACGCCGCAATCCCCGTCTGCGCACGACCCAGGATGAGGGCGTGGATGTCGTGCGTGCCTTCGTAGGTGTTCACCACCTCCAGGTTGACCAGGTGACGCGCCACACCGAACTCGTCGCTGATGCCGTTGCCGCCCATCATGTCGCGCGCCATGCGGGCGATGTCCAGCGCCTTGCCGCAGGAGTTGCGTTTGAGGATGGAGGTGATCTCCACCGACGCCGTGCCCTCGTCCTTCATGCGGCCCAGGCGCAGGCAGCCTTGCAGGCCCAGCGAGATTTCGGTTTGCATGTCGGCGAGTTTTTTCTGGATGAGCTGGTTGGCCGCGAGCGGGCGACCGAACTGCTGGCGGTCCAGGGTGTACTGGCGCGCGCGCAGCCAGCAGTCTTCGGCCGCACCCAGCGCGCCCCAGGCGATGCCGTAACGCGCGCTGTTGAGGCAGGTGAACGGGCCCTTGAGGCCTTGCACCTCGGGGAAGGCGTTCTCTTCGGGCACGAACACGCCGTCCATCACGATTTCGCCGGTGATCGACGCACGCAGACCGACCTTGCCGTGGATGGCCGGGGCGCTCAAGCCCTTCATGCCTTTTTCCAGAATGAAGCCACGGATGGGGCCAACTTGCCCGCCCTCGCTGACCTCTTTGGCCCAGACCACGAACACATCGGCGATGGGGCTGTTGCTGATCCACATCTTGTTGCCCTTGAGCTGGTAGCCGCCGGGGACCTTCTTGGCGCGCGTGGCCATGCTGGCGGGGTCGGAGCCATGATCAGGCTCGGTCAGGCCAAAGCAGCCGATCCATTCGCCGCGCGCGAGTTTGGGCAGGTATTTCTGTTTCTGCGCCTCGGTGCCGAAATCGTTGATGGGCACCATGACGAGCGAGGACTGCACGCTCATCATCGAGCGATAGCCGCTGTCGACACGCTCGACTTCGCGCGCGATCAAGCCGTAGGCCACGTAGTTCAGGCCGGGGCCGCCGTACTCGGTGGGAATGGTCGGGCCCAGCAGGCCGAGCTCACCCATCTCGCGGAAGATGGCCACGTCCGTGTGCTCCTTGCGAAATGCTTCGATGGCGCGCGGCAGCAGCTTGTCTTGGCAATAGGCTTGCGCGGCATCGCGCACCATGCGCTCGTCTTCGGTCAGTTGCTGGTCGAGCAAAAACGGGTCTTGCCAGTTGAAAGAGGCTTTGGCCATGAACGGTCTCCTGGTTGGATGGGGTCTGCGCCTGCGTCGACAGCGGGGCGCGCAGGCAGTTGTCTGAAGATGCGCGATGTTACGTCGCCCGCCCTCGAAGCGGAAACGGTGTTTTAACATCCAGATATGCCATTTGTGCATTTCTGGAGCCGCCATGCGCCGCAAGATTCCGTCCATCCAGGCCCTGCTGTGCTTTGAGGCCGCCGCCCGCCACGAAAGCTACACCCGCGCCGCGCAAGAGCTGGCGCTGAGCCAGAGCGCGGTCACGCGCCAAGTCGCTCAGTTAGAAGATTTCCTGCAAACACGCTTGTTTCGCCGCACGCGCCACGGCGTCAGCCTGACGCCCGCCGGCCAGGACTATGCGCGCCACATCGGCCAGCGGCTCGACGCCATCGAGCGCGACACGCGCGACATCATGTCGGGCCACGACGGCGGCGGCGTGATCCACCTCGCGGTGGTCCCGAGCTTTGCCACGCACTGGCTGATCCCGCGCCTGAGTGACCTGGCGCGCACGCACCCCGACATCACGGTGCACATCGAAACCCGCACACGCCCGTTTCTGTTTGCCGACGGCGTGATGGACGCCGCCCTCTACGCGGGCACGCCCGCGCAAGTGGCGAACTGGCCGGGCACCCGCGCCGATGTGTTGATGGAAGAAGAGGTGATCCCCGTGTGCTCGCCCGAGCTGCTGCGCGCGCATGGCGCGCCAACCGGCAACGCCGCACACACGCCCACGACGCGCACCCGTCGCGCCTCGATGACCTCCACCCCCAAGCCGCTGAGCGCGCAAGCCCTGGCGCGCCTGCCATTGCTGCAACAAAGCACGCGGCCCGAGGGCTGGCGACACTGGTTCGACGCCATGCAGGTGCAAGCGCCAGAGGCGCTGGCGGGCCCACGGTTCGAGTTGTTCTCGATGTTGGCCGTGGCCGCCAAACACGGGCTGGGCGTGGCCTTGATGCCGCGCTTGCTGATCGCGGGAGAGCTCGCGCGCGGCGAGCTGGTGGTGGCTTGCGAGCGCCCGCTGCGCGGGCAGCGCCATTACTGTTTCATCACGCCAAAGCAAACACCCGAGCGCGGGGTGGTCACGCGTTTTCGGGACTGGTTGCTGGCGCAAGCGGCGGGGACAGCGGCGGCGCCATGACGCGCCGCCCGCAACCGCCTCAGGCTGACGGCGTGGCGGGCGTGCTCGCTTGCCGTTGCGCCGCGAATTGCACGTACCAATCGAGGCAGCCCGGGTTGGCCATGGCGTCTTTGTTGACGACCTTCTCGATGGGCTGACCCAGCAGCAGCTTCTTGATCGGCAACTCCTGCTTCTTGCCGGTGAGGGTGCGCGGCACCTCGTTGACCTGGAAGATCTCATTGGGCACAAAGCGCGGGCTCAGGGCCTGGCGGATGGCATCTTCGATGCGGGCCTTGAGTGCGTCGTCGAGCGTGAGCCCCGGACGCAAGGCCACAAACAGCGGCATGTAGCTCTCGCGCCCCAGGTATTCGAGGTCCACCACCAAACTGTCCATCACCTCGGGCAAGGCCTCGATGGCGTTGTACAGCTCGCTGGTGCCCATGCGCAGGCCGTGGCGGTTGATGGTGGCGTCGCTGCGGCCATAGATGACACAGGTGCCGCGCGGCGTGATCTTGATCCAGTCCCCGTGACGCCAGACGGCGCCCGCCGCCGCATCGGCATCGCCGCCGCCGGGACGCCGCCCGTGGCCCGGCGGGTACATGTCGAAGTAGCTCGACAGATAGCGCCGATGCTCGCTGTCGTTCCAGAAGTACAGCGGCATGGACGGGATGGGCTGGGTGCACACCAGCTCGCCCACCGCGTCGGTGACGGGCAAACCCTGTTCGTTCCAGGCCTCCACCGCGCAGCCGATGAGGCGGCACTGCATTTCGCCCGGCACCTGCGGCAGCTCGCGAAAGCCGCCGATGAACGCACCCGCAAAGTCGGTGCCGCCGGAGATGTTGCACCACCAGACCTCGCCCTCGCAGCCGGGCTGGCGCGGCCCGCTGCTGCGCAGCCGCTCAAACTGGTCGGTGCCCCAGCGTTGCACGTCTTCACTCAGCGGCGAGCCGGTGGTGCCCAGCGCGCGCACGCGGGCCAGGCCGGGCATCTGCGTCAGGTCGAGTCCAGCCTTGAAGCAATTGGCAAAGAAGGCCGCGCCCGCGCCAAAAAAGGTCACGCCCGTGTCTTCGGCAAAGCGCCACAGCGTGGACCAGTCGGGTTGCGCCTTGTCGGTGCCCGCCGGGTTGCCGTCGTAGATGACGCAGGTCGCGCCGTTGAGCAGGCCCGCCATCTGCGCGTTCCACATCACCCAGCCGGTGGAGCTGTACCAGTGGTAGCGCTCGCCCCAACTGTTGGGGTGATAGCTGCAGCCGATGTCGTTGTGCAAGATCTTCAGCGCCAGCGCCACGATGACCGAGCCGCCATGGCCGTGCACGATGGGCTTGGGCAAGCCGGTGGTGCCGCTGGAATACACGATCCACAAGGGGTGATCGAAGGGCAGCCACACGGGTTGAAAGTCGCGCACCGCCGCGTCGTCGCGGGTCAGCGTGCTGGCAAAGTCGGTGGCCCCGGGCAGGCTGGCGTTCGGGTCGAGGTTGCGCAGCAGCAGCACATGCTGCACCGTCGGCAAGGCGTCGCGCAGTTCACGCACCACGGGCAAACGCTCATGCGCGCGTCCGCCATAGGTCACGCCGTCGCAGGCGATGAGCACCTTGGGTGTGATTTGCGAGAAGCGGTCCAGCACCGCGTGCGTGCCCATGTCCGGCGCGCACAGGCTCCACACGCCGCCGATGCTGGCCACGGCCATGAAGGCGACCATGGCCTCGGGCACGTTGGGCAAATACACCGCCACGCGGTCGCCCGGCTGCACGCCTTGCGCCTGCAAGTGCAGCGCCAGCGACGCGGCTTGGCGCCGGAGCTCGGGCCAGCTCAGCTCGCGGTGTTCGCCGCGCTCGTTGCGCGAGACGATGGCCGGCATGCCGGCGGCGTGCGCCGCCTCGACGTGGCGAAACACCTGCTGGACGTAATTGACCTGCGCCCCCGGAAACCACTCGGCGCCAGGCATGGCGTTGCGCGCCAGCGCGGCACAGTGCGGCGTGGGCGACTGCAGGTCGAAGTAATCCCAGATGCTTTGCCAGAAGGCGTCGAGTTCGGTCACCGACCAGCGCCACAGATCGTCGTAAGCGGGAAAGTGCAGGCCCCGCGTGCGCGCCAGCCAGTCCATGTACAGGCGCAGCTGCGGCACATAGGCCGGAGCGCCCGCAGGCGATGCGGGCGCAAACGACGGCAGGCTCATGCGGCGTCTCCGCTTTTCAAACGCTCGCTCTTCCAGTACACGTCGTCGCCGCCGTTCATGCGGTTGAGCACGCGCGCGAGCACGAACATCAGGTCGCTCAGGCGGTTGAGGTATTGGCGCGGCGCTTCGCGGATGGCTTCTTCGTTGCCCAGCGCCACCACATGGCGCTCGGCACGGCGCGCCACCGTGCGGCACACATGGGCCTGCGCGGCGGCGCGGTTGCCGGCGGGCAAGATGAATTCCTGCAGGCGCGGCAACTGTTCGTTGTGGTGCGCCAGCGCTTCGTCAAGCGCCAGCACGGCTTCGTCCTTGAGCAGCTCAAAGCCGGGGATGGACAGCTCGCCGCCGAGGTTGAAGAGTTGGTGCTGGATCTCCACCAGCAAGCCGCGCACCTCGGCGGGCATGTCTTCGCACAGCAGCACGCCGATGTGGGAGTTGAGTTCGTCCACGTCGCCCATCGCGTGCACGCGCAGGCTGTTTTTGGACACACGCTGGTTGTTGCCCAGGCCGGTGGTGCCACCGTCGCCGGTGCGGGTGGCGATCTGGGTGAGTCGATTGCCCATGGTGCTTGGTCTCCGCTGAATCTCGTCTGGCGGCATTGTGCCTGTCGCGCGCGCTGCCTGCGTTCAGCAGGGCTGCTTCGTAGAATCTTCGCTCGCGCCCACCGACGCAGGAGACCCGCATGAACGCACCCGCCACCCCCGCCCACTTGGCCATTGCGCCGCGCCCCGTGCCCGACGCCCTGGTGCAGGCCCTGCAAGCGCGCTTCGGTGCGCAGTGCTCCACCGCGCTGGCCGTGCGCGAGCAGCACGGCCGCGACGAGTCGGCGTTCACCACCGTGCCGCCACCCGCCGCTGTGGTGTTTGCCGAGAGCACAACGGACGTGGCCGACGCGGTGCGCCTGTGCGCCGAGCACCGCGTGCCGGTGATCCCGTTTGGCGTGGGCTCGTCGCTGGAAGGGCATTTGCTGGCGGTGCAAGGCGGCATCAGCATCGATGTGAGCCGCATGAACCGCGTGCTGGCCATCCACGCCGAAGACCTGACGGTGACGGTGCAGCCGGGCGTCACGCGCAAGCAGCTCAACGACGAGATCAAAAGCACCGGCCTGTTCTTCCCCATCGACCCCGGTGCCGACGCCTCCATCGGCGGCATGAGCGCGACCCGCGCCAGCGGCACCAACGCCGTGCGCTACGGCACCATGCGCGAGAACGTGCTGGCGCTCGAAGTGGTCACCGCCAGCGGCGAGGTGATCCGCACGGGCACGCGGGCCAAGAAGTCCAGCGCCGGCTATGACCTCACGCGCTTGTTCGTCGGCAGCGAAGGCACGCTGGGGGTGATGACCGAGATCACCCTCAAGCTGTACCCGCTGCCCGAAGCGGTGTCGGCGGCGGTGTGTTCGTTTCCCAGCATCGAGGCGGCCGTGCACACCACGATCGCCATCATCCAGATGGGCATTCCGATCGCGCGCGTCGAGTTGATCGACGCCAACACGGTGAAGATGGTCAACGCCTACGCCAAGCTCGGCCTGCGCGAAGAGCCGATGCTGTTGATGGAGTTCCACGGCTCGCCTGCCGGTGTGGCCGAGCAGGCGCAAGTGGTGCAAGACATCGCGGGCGATCACGGCGGCAACGCCTTCGAGTGGGCCACCACGCCCGAAGAGCGCACGCGTTTGTGGACGGCGCGGCACAACGCCTACTTCGCCGCCATCCAAAGCAAGCCGGGCTGCCGCGCCATCAGCACCGACACCTGCGTGCCGATCAGCCGACTGGCCGATTGCCTGCTGGACTCGGTGGCCGAGGCCGATGCGTCGGGGTTGCCGTATTTCCTGGTCGGCCATGTGGGCGACGGCAACTTCCACTTTGGCTATTTGATCGACCCCAACAACCCCCAAGAGTTCGCCACCGCCGAGGCCCTCAACCACCAGTTGGTGGCTCGTGCCCTGGCGCTGGAAGGCACCTGCACCGGCGAGCACGGCGTGGGGCTGCACAAGATGGACTTTTTGCTGAGCGAAGCCGGCGTGGGTGCGGTGGCCATGATGCGCACCATCAAACAGGCGCTGGACCCGCACAACATCATGAACCCGGGCAAGATCCTGCGCCCGGCGGCTTGAACGCTCACGCGCGGGGCGGGTGCGCGGCCTGCAGCAGCAATCGCTCGACCTGCGCCAGCACCTGCTGCGGATCGACGGGCTTGAGCGCCAGCGCGTCGACGCCCGCCAACAGGAATTGATCCAGGTCGCGCGGGTGGACGTTGGCGGTCAAGCCCAACACCGGCACCTGCGCCTGCGGTCCCTCGCTGGCGCGCAAACGCCGCGTCGCTTCGATGCCGTCCAGGTTGGGCATGACCATGTCCATGAACACCAGATCGACGGGCGCGCGCGCCAGCAGGTCCAGCGCCTGCGCGCCGTCCTCGGCTTCGTCGATGCGTGCCTGCGGCCAGGCCGATTGCAGGATGCGGCACATCAAAATGCGGTTGATCGGATGGTCGTCCACCACCAGGAAGCGCCAGCGGTGATCGGCCTCGGCGCTGCGCGCCTGGGTCGGCTCTGCGGCGGCGGCTGGTGCCGCCACGGCCCGCAGCGGCAGCCAAAACCAGAAAAGTGAGCCGGCGCCAACTTCGCTCTCAAAGCCGATCTGGCCACCGAGCAAGCCGACCAGGCGGGACGAAATGCTCAAGCCCAGGCCGTGGCCGCCAAAGCGGCTTTGCACCTGTTCGTCGGCCTGCGAGAAGCGCTGGAAGATGCGCACATGTTTGTCGGGCGCGATGCCGATGCCCGTGTCCTGCACCGCAAAACGGACCCCGCCGTCGTGTGCCGTGACGCTCAGATGCACCCGGCCTTGCGGCGTGAACTTGATGGCATTGCCCAGCAGATTGACCAGGACTTGCACCAGCCGGTGGCGGTCCACATGGACCCATTCGGGCACATCGGGGGCGATCTCGCAACGGTAGTCCAGGCCCTGCATCTGGGCGCGGTGCGCGAACAGGGCAAAGGCGTTGTGCACCACGCGTGGCAAGGCGCAGTCCTCGGGTTGGATCTTGAGTTGCCCGGCCTCCAGTTGCGAATGGTCCAGCACATCGTTGATGACGGTGAGCAAGTGATCGGCGGAGGCGCGGGTGTGCAACAAGATCTCGCGCGAAGGGCCGTCGCCGACGCGTTGCAACAGCAGCTCGTTGAAGCCCAGGATGGCGTTCATCGGCGTGCGCAGCTCGTGGCTGACCAGGGCGATGAACTGGTTGCGCGCTTCCAGGGTGGCTTGCAACTGCGCGCGCTTGCTTTGCAGCTCCTGCGTGCGTTGACGGCTGAGCTGGGCCTCGTCGCGGTACAGGCCGTGATAGACCAGGGGCACCACGATGAGCAGGACGGACAGCGATTGGTACGACAGCCACGACACCGCCGCGTAGTCGCGCCCCAGATGCGCCACATCACCGCCCAACGTGCCTTGTTGCGTCAGCACCGCCATCGCGCTCAGCAGCAGCAGCACGATGCCCAGCCAGACGTCGCCATGGCGGCGGCCCAGCATGTAAAACGGGGTGATGGGCAACAGCAGCGACCAAGCCAGGCGCGGGGAGTCGATGCCACCGGACATCCAGGCGGCATAGGCGATCACCGCCAAGGCGGCACCGCTGGCCGCATGCACGCTCAGCCACACCGGCGCGCCCAGCGACAGAACCAACAGGGTCAGCGTGACCACGCCCGCCACCCACAGCGACAACTGCGCGCCCAGGGGGTCGGGTGAGATCTGGGCAAACAACAACATCGCCAACACCATGACCACACCGACCACCCAGATGTGCGGCAAGCGCCCGTGGCGCAAAGGCGGCGGGATGACGCGCAACCAGCGCGCGCGCTGCTCGGCGCTCAAGGGCATGGTGTGCCTCCTGCCGCCGCCGCCAGCACATCGGCGATGACCGCCATGGCTTGCGCCGCATTCAAGGGCTTGTGGATGACGCCTTGCATGCCCGCCTGGACGTAGGTCGCTCGGTCCTCGGATTCGTGCAAGGCCGTCATGGCCAGCACCGGCGTGGTGGCGTTGGGGCCGCCTTGCGCGCGCAAGGTGCGGGTGGCCGCGAGTCCGTCCATGTCGGGCATGAGCACATCCATCAACACCAGGTCGTAGCGCTCCTGGGCCAGGACGGCCAAGGCCTGCGGCCCGCCCTCACACAGGTGCACCTGCGCCGCTGGCGCGTGCTTGCGCAGCATCAGCTGCGCAACGATGCGGTTGAGCTCGTTGTCATCCACGACGAGGATGCGCAGGGCTTGCGCCAGCGCGCCGCTGGGCGGCTGCGGGCTGGCGTTGGTAGCGGGCAGCGTCGGTGGCTCTGTGCGCGGCAAAGGCAACTCGAACCAGAAACAAGCGCCGCCAAGCTCGGCGTCCTCGGCCCCAATGTGGCCCCCGTGCAGTCGCACCAGTTGCGCGCACAAGGCCAAGCCCAGGCCGGTGCCCGAGTGCAAGCGCCGCGCCCCAGACGCGGGTTGGTCGAGCCCATCGAACACCCGCGCACGCAGCGCCGGGCTCAAGCCCAATCCATCGTCGCTCACTTGAAAGCGCCAGCCACCGTCGACGGGTCGGGCCTCCAGCACGATGTGGGTGCCCGCCGAGAATTTGCACGCGTTGTCGAGCAGGTGATCGAGCAACTGGCGCAAGCGCAGCCGATCGGCCTGCAGCCAAACGCCTTCGGCCTGTGGCGCGCGCAGCGTGAGCGTGAAGCCGGCCGCCTGGGCACGCGCGCGCTGCGCGTCGAGCGCCGCTTGCAACAGCAGCGTGAGCACCAACGGCTCCGGATGCAGCCGCATGCGCCCGGCTTGCAGTTGCGAGAAATCCAAAATGGTGTTGACCACTTGCAGCAGCTGTTCGGTGGAGCGGCGGATGAGGTCCACCACTTCGACATCGGCCTCGCGCGCCGCGAGCTGGCTGCGCAGCACCCCGTTGAGTCCCAGGATGGCATTCATCGGTGTGCGCAGCTCGTGACCGACGGCGGCCATGAACTCTTCCTTGTGCGCACGGGCTTGTTCCAGCTCCTGGCTGGTGCGTTCGACGGCCCGGTTACGCGCTTCGTTGTCGGCCATCAGCTCGCGGTGCATGCGCTGGTAGAAGTGCATCAACACCACCAGGGTGCTGACCACGAACACGCGGTTGAGCCAGGTCCACCACACGGTTTGCGCCGCGTAGGGCAGCGTGGTGTCGATCCAGCCCAGCTCGCCCAGCGCAAACAAGGCCGCTTGCAGCAGCGCCAACACCAGCAGCCACGGCATCGCCTGGCGACGAGGCAGCAACAGCAGTGCCGCCACCATCAGCAGCGGCAGCCACAACATCTTGGGCGAGTTGATGCCGCCGCTGTGCACGACGCCCCAAACGACCAGGGCCAGCACCAGCACGACCAGGGCGTGGGCCAAGCGGTGGGCCGCGATGTCGGGGCGGCGTGCCAGCCACAGCAGCCCTGCAAAGCCCAGCGCCGCCACCCAGTAGACGCGCGGGTCATAACCGGGATGGCCCACGGCAGCGAACACCAGGCTGCTGAACAGGCCCAAGCCCAGGGTCTGCATGACAAAGCGCCGATGCAGCGCGGCAGCCCTCGATGCGGCCTCGTCGCTGGAAGGGTTCGACGCGGGCAGCATGGCGGACAACGGTTGTGGTGGCGATCAGCCCGCGCGCAAGCGGTCGATCAAGCCGTTGAGGGCGTCGAGTGAGCCGAACTGGATGGCCAGCTCACCCATCTCTTCGATGCGGCCGTGGCGCTTGACGCGCTTTTTGATGCGCACCTCGACCTCGGCGGCCAGCAAATCGGCCAGCTCTTCCTCGACGCGGCGGATGTCGCGGGACTTTTCTTTCTTGGGCTTGAGCGGCACCAGGTTGAACTCGGCACCGATCTTTTTCACCAAGCGTTCGGCGTCGCGCACCGACAGCTTCTTGGCGGTGATCTGGTTGGCGGTGGTGATCTGGGCCGCTTTGTCGAGCGCGAGCAAGGCGCGCGCATGGCCCATGTCGAGGTCGCCCGCCATCAGCATGGTCTGCACCGGCTCGGCCAGATTGAGCAGGCGCAACAGGTTGCTCGCCGCGCTGCGCGAGCGGCCCACGGCTTGCGCCGCCATCTCGTGCGTGAGGCCGAACTCGCGGATCAGGCGCTGCAAGCCTTGCGCTTCTTCGAGGGGATTGAGGTCTTCGCGCTGGATGTTCTCGATCAGCGCCATCGCGGCGGCGGCCTCATTGGCGACATTGCGCACCAGCACCGGCACGCTGTCGAGCCCGGCCAGGCGTGCGGCGCGACTGCGGCGCTCGCCGGCAATGATTTCGTACTTGCCAGCGTTGTCGCCACTGGTGAGCTTGCGCACCAGGATCGGCTGCATGATGCCTTGTGCCTTGATGCTCTCAGCGAGTTCGTAGAGCGCGCCTTCGTCCATGCGCGTGCGCGGCTGGTACATGCCGGGCACCAGGCTGTCGAGCGGCAACGTGCTGGGTTCGCCATCGCGCGCAGCCGTTTGCGCGAGTTGCGTGTCGTCGACCTTGGGGCCCAGCAGCGCTTCCAAGCCGCGGCCCAATCCTTTGGGTTTTTTAGTGACCATGCGTGGCCTCGTGTGAATGAAGAAGGGTCTGCAGCCAGGCGTGGCCTTGTGGCCAGTCGCCCAATTGGCTGTCGGCGTTGATGTGCCCGAGCGCGCCCGCGTCGATGAGTTGAGCGCCCCAGTCGCGGGCAAACCCACTGGCCCGCTCGAAGCGGCAATGCGGATCGTCACGGCTGGCGATCAGGGTGGCGGGAAAGGGCAGGGGCTGGCGCACGATGGGCCGCCAGCCATGCAGGGTGTGCAGCAGCTCGGCGCGCTCGACATCGCCAGGGGCCACCAAGAGCGCTGCTTGCACGCGTGCGGTGTGGCGCGAATGCGCGGCCCACGCAGCCACCAGCACGCAGGCCAGGCTGTGCGCCACCAGCACCACGCGCGGGTGCTGCTGCACCGTGCTGTCGAGTTGCACCATCCAGTCGCCGCGCAAGGGGGTGTCCCAGTCGTGTTGCGGCACCCGGGTGTAGCCGTGCAGGCGTTCCCAATGGCTTTGCCAGTGGTCGGGACCACTGTTGTGCCAGCCGGGTAACAACAAGACGGTCGGGCTCATAAGGTTTTGACGCGCTCCACCATCTCGCGTGCGAACTCGAGGTAGGCCTGACTGCCCTTGGCGGACGGGTCGAACGCCACGCAGGGCAAGCCATAGCTGGGGGCTTCGGCCAGGCGCACATTGCGCGGGATGACGGCGTTGAACACCTTGTCGCCGAAGTGGTCCTTGAGTTGGTCGCTCACCTGTTGTTGCAAGGTCAGGCGAGGGTCGAACATGACGCGCAACAGGCCAATGATCTTCAGTTCGCGGTTGAGGTTGGCGTGCACTTGCTTGATGGTGTTGACCAGATCGGTCAGGCCTTCGAGCGCAAAGTATTCGCACTGCATCGGCACCACCACGCCGTGCGCCGAGCACAGGCCATTGAGGGTGAGCATGGACAGGGATGGTGGGCAGTCGATGAGAATAAAGTCGTACTCGGCGTCGACGGCAGCCAGGGCGGCCTTGAGACGGGCCTCGCGGCGCTGCTGATCGACCAACTCGACCTCGGCGCCCGCCAGATCACGGTTCGCCCCCACCACGTCGTAGGTGGCGGCGTTACGTTTGTCGTCGGCCCAATGGCTGCGCACCCGCGCTTCGGGAATGCTGGCCGACTCCAGCAGCACGTCATACACCGACAAGGCGAGTTCGCGTTTGTCGATGCCCGAACTCATGGTGGCGTTGCCCTGCGGGTCGAGGTCGACCATCAGCACGCGCTGACCCACCTGCGCCAGACCAGCAGCCAAGTTGACGGTCGTGGTGGTCTTGCCCACGCCCCCTTTTTGATTGGCGACACAAAAGATCTTGGCCATGCGGAATTCCTGAAAAAGACGCCGAAATTATTTGGACAACGCGAGCTTGAGACCAAAGCCCATCAACAGCGAGCCCGCCAGACGGTTGAGCCAGGTGCTGGCCCTGGCGTGGTTGCGCACCCGTTGGGCAAAGACATGGGCCAGCACCACCACGACCAGCCCGTAGAGCAGGGTCAGTCCCGCGATGGTGGCCGCCATGAACGCAAAGGTCGGCCAGCCCAGATGCTGCTCGGGGTCGACGAACAAGGGGAAGAAGGCCATGTAAAACACGATGGCTTTGGGGTTGAGCAAGGTGATGAGCCAGGCTTGCCGAAAGTAGTGGTGCGGCCGCAGGCGCAAGACTGGCGCGTCGCCGGGGCGCGTGCGCCACAGGCGCCAGCCCAGCCACCCCAGGTAGATCGCGCCCGCCCATTGCACAGCGGCGAACCAGGTCGGGTGGGTGAGCAGCACGGCCGCGACGCCCGCCACCGCCAGCCACAGCAGCACCTGATCACCCGCGATCACACCCAGCGTGGCCGCCAGCCCGGCACGCAACCCGCCCTGGGCCGTGGCGGTCAGCAGGGCCAGATTGCCCGGACCGGGAATGGCCAGAAAAACGAGGATGGCCACGACGAATGCGCCGTAGTCGGGAACACCGAGCATGTGAAAACCTTGGTAGCAGGGAGGCCGAGTTTAACCGCGCATCCAGACGATGCAGCGCTGTGCGTCCAGGCCGGGGACGGCGATGGGTTCCACGTGAAACACGGACACGTCGGCGGGCAACTCGGCAATCTCGGCGTCGGGCTGGCGTCCCTTCATCGCCATCCAAACCCCGTTCGGTGCGAGCGCCGAGCGCGACCAGGTCACAAAGTCTTTCAGAGAGGCAAAGGCGCGCGAGGTCACCACATCGTAGGACTCGCGCAGGTTCTCGACGCGGGCATGGGTGGCGCGCAGATGGGGCAGGCCCAGCTCGGCCGCCGCTTGCTGGATGAAGGCCGCCTTTTTGGCCACGGTGTCGACACAGGTCACCGCCACCTCGGGGCAGGCAATGGCGATCACCACGCCGGGCAGACCGCCGCCCGAGCCCACGTCGAGCACGCGGGGCGGGGTGGTCTGGATGTCAGACACGGCGCGGCGCAGGGGCGCGACCACCGCCAGACTGTCGAGCAGGTGGTGCGTGAGCATGTCCTCGCCGTCGCGCACCGCCGTCAGGTTGTAAACCCGGTTCCATTTGCCCAACAAGGCCAGGTAGTCCAGCAGTTGTTGCTGTTGCTCGGGGGAAAGGTTCAGGCCCAGTGCCGTGAGTCCGGCTTGGAGGCGATCGCGCAAATCGGTGTGCATGGCGCCGACTCAGGCGGCGCGGGCATCGGCGGCCGCATCCCCGGGCGCGGCAAAGCCCTTGGCCCGCGAGCGGCGCAAATGGATGAGCAGCAGCGAAATGGCGGCCGGCGTGATGCCCGAGATGCGCGAGGCCTGGCCCAGCGTTTCGGGCCGATGCCGACTGAGCTTTTGCCGCACCTCGATGGACAGGGCGCTGACCTGGTGGTAGTCCAGGTCCTCCGGCAGGCGCAGGTTCTCGTAGTGCGCCGCGCGTTGCACCTCGTCCTTTTGGCGCTCGATGTAACCCGAATACTTGGCCGCGATCTCGACTTGCTCGACGATGGCGCGTTGGGCGTCGTCTGCCGCATCGGCGTCGAGCTCGGGGTTGCGATAGCGCCCCTCGTCCATAGACATCAGGGCCCGATAGCTCACGCCGGGGCGGCGCAGCAAATCGGCCAGGTTGTATTCGCGCTCGATGGCCTTGCCCAACACCCGCTCCGCATCGGGGGCGGGCAGGTTGCGCGGGTTCACCCAGGTGGACTTGAGGCGCTCGGTTTCACGTGAAACGGCATCGCGCTTGCGGCAGAACGCGTCCCAACGCAGATCGTCCACCAGGCCTAGCTGGCGGCCGATTTCGGTCAGGCGCAGGTCGGCGTTGTCCTCGCGCAATTGCAAGCGGAACTCGGCGCGGCTGGTGAACATGCGGTAGGGCTCGGTCACGCCTTTGGTCGTCAGGTCATCGACCAGCACGCCCAGGTACGCCTGCTCGCGGCCCGGCACCCACTGGCCGCCGAAATCGTTGGCCAGGCCCTGGAGCTGGCGTGCCTGCAAGGCGGCATTGAGACCCGCGAACAGGCCTTGCGCCGCCGCCTCTTCGTACCCGGTCGTGCCGTTGATCTGCCCAGCAAAGAACAGGCCGCCGATGGCCCGTGTCTCAAAGTTGCGCTTGAGCTCGCGCGGGTCGAAGTAGTCGTACTCGATGGCATAGCCCGGGCGCAAGATGTGGGCGTTTTCCAGCCCCTTCATCGAGCGCACCAGCGCGTACTGGATATCAAAAGGCAGGCTGGTCGAAATGCCGTTGGGATAAACCTCGTGGGTGTTCAAGCCCTCGGGCTCCAGAAAAATCTGGTGGCTGTCTTTGTCGGCGAAACGGTTGATCTTGTCTTCCACGCTGGGGCAATAGCGCGGGCCCACGCCTTCGATCTTGCCGGTGAACATGGGACTGCGGTCAAAGCCCGAGCGGATGATCTCGTGCGTGCGGGCGTTGGTATGCGTGACCCAGCAAGGCACTTGGCGCGGGTGCATGTCCCAGCGCCCCAGAAAACTGAACACCGGCACATCCGGGTTGCTGTCGAGCGCATCGTCGGCGCGCCCCACCAGGCCGACGCCATCGCCCGGCTGCTCGGTGCATTGCGAGAAATCAATCGTGCGCCCATCCAGGCGCGGCGGCGTGCCCGTCTTCAAACGCCCTTGCGGCAGCTTGAGCTCCTTGAGCCGCGCCGACAAGCTGACCGCTGGTGGATCGCCCGCGCGCCCGCCCGAGTAATTGTTTAGTCCTACATGGATCTTGCCGTCGAGGAAGGTGCCTGCCGTGAGCACCACGGTGCGGCCCCGAAAGCGGATGCCCGCCTGCGTCACCGCGCCGACGACGCGGTCGCCCTCGACCATCAAGTCGTCGACGGCTTGCTGGAACAGCGAGAGGTTGGGCTGGTTCTCCAGCATCTGGCGGATGGCCGCCTTGTACAGCACGCGGTCGGCTTGCGCGCGCGTGGCACGCACCGCCGGCCCTTTGGAGGAATTGAGGATGCGGAATTGGATGCCGCCCCGATCGGTGGCCAGCGCCATCGCGCCGCCCAACGCATCGACCTCCTTCACCAGATGGCCTTTGCCGATGCCACCAATGGAGGGGTTGCAGCTCATCTGCCCCAAGGTTTCGATGTTGTGGGTCAGCAGCAAGGTGGCCGCGCCCATGCGGGCCGCGGCCAGCGCGGCTTCGGTACCGGCGTGGCCACCGCCGACGACGATGACATCGAATTCCTGGGGATACAGCATGGGGGGCGCGAAAAAGCCAAAGGCGCGATTTTACGAGCCGGGTCGCCAGCGGCGCAGCAGCAGGGCATTGCTCATCACGCTCACCGAGCTCAAGGCCATGGCCGCGCCGGCCACCACCGGGCTCAAATAGCCCAGCGCAGCCAGCGGAATGCCCGCTGCGTTGTAGGCAAACGCCCAGAACAGGTTCTGCCGGATCTTGGCCACGGTGCGCCGCGAAATGTCGATGGCGGCTGACACCAGCGCCACCTCGCCACGCATCAAGGTGATGCCGGCGGCCTGCATGGCCACGTCGGTACCGCCACCGTCCGGGTTGGCCATGGCCAGCCCCACGTCGGCCGCCGCCAGTGCCGGCGCGTCATTGATACCGTCGCCCACAAAAGCCACGGGGCCGTGCGCGCGCAAGGCTTGCACGATGGCCGCCTTGTCGGCGGGCAAAACCTCGGCGTGCACCTCGTCGGCTTGCAAGCCCAAGCGCGCGGCCATCGCGCGGGCGGCCCCCGCGTTGTCGCCCGAGACCATGGCCAGGCGCAAGCCTTGCGCACGAAGCGTCGCCAGGGCCTCGACCACGCCGGGCTTGGGCTCGTCGCCAAAGGCCAGCAAGGCCACGGCCTGGACCGCATCACCCTGGCGCTGCGCGAGCACCGAGACCGTGGCGCCCTGGGCTTGCAAGGCCTCGGCTCGTCCCACCCAATCGGTCGTGGGCGTCAGGCTGGCAACCCAGCGCACGCTGCCCACCAGCCAGCGCTGATCGCCCCATTGCGCCTCCACACCACGACCCCTCACGGCTTGCGTCTGCTCCGGCGTGGGCCAGGACACCGACTGCGCCTGCGCGGCCTGCAAGACGGCGCGCGCCAGCGGGTGCTCACTACCGCTTTGAACGGCCGCCGCACACCGCAGGGCATCGCGCTCGCTCGCCTCGGTCAGCGCAAGGCACTGCAGCAACTGCGGCCGCCCTTGCGTGAGCGTGCCCGTCTTGTCAAAGGCCACAGTCACCACGCGGTGCGCCAGCTCCAGCGCTTGCGCGTCGCGGATCAGAATGCCGTGCCGCGCGGCGACGCCGGTGCCGGCCATGATGGCGGTTGGCGTGGCCAAGCCGAGCGCGCACGGGCAGGCGATCACCAACACCGCCACGCTGTGGATCAAGGCCACCTCCAGACCGTGCCCGGCCCAGGCCCAGCCCAGGCCCGTCAAGAGCGCGATCAGCAGCACGACGGGCACAAACACCGCCGCCACCTGATCGACCAAGCGCTGGATCGGGGCCTTGGCCGCCTGCGCGTCCTCCACCAAGCGGATGATGTGCGCCAGCACGGTGTCGGTGCCCGTCGCGTCAACCTGCATCACGACGCGGCCCTCGCCGTTGACGCTGCCGCCCGTCACCCGCGCCCCTTCGGCCTTGCTCACGGGCAGCGGCTCGCCCGTCAACATGGACTCGTCGATCTGCGTCTGACCTTGTTCGATGCGGCCATCGGCGGGCAAGCGCTCGCCGGGCAAGACCACCACGCGGTCGCCCACCAGCAGCTCCTCCACCGGGATCAGCGCCTCGCCGTCGGGGCCCAAGACCCGCGCCTGCGTCGGGCGCAGCGCATGCAAGGCGCGAATGGCCTCGGTGGTTTGGCGCTTGGCGCGCGCCTCCAGCCACTTGCCCAGCAACACCAGGGTGATGACGACCGCCGAGCCCTCGAAATACAGATGCGGCATCGCGCCCGCCGCCGCCGACCACCACAGCCAGACCGACAATGCCCAGCCCGCGCTCGTGCCCAAGGCCACCAGCAAATCCATGTTGCCGCTCAGGGCCAACAGCGCGTGCCAGCCGGCTTTGTAAAAGCGCGCGCCGAGCACGAACTGCACCGGCGTGGCCAGCGCAAACTGCGCCCAAGCCGGCAGCATCCAGTGTTGGCCCAAGGCGTCGCCCAGCATCGGCAACACCAGCGGCAGCGACAGGGCCAAGCCCCAAGCAACGGGCGCAAAGCCGGTCCACGGCCCAGCATCCTGCGCTTCGAGGTGCTCTGCGGCCAACGGTTCGTAGCCGGCATCGCGCACCGCGCGGCGCAAACGGGCCTCCTGCGTGGGCTCGGGCTGCGCCCACACCACACGCGCCGACTCAGTGGCCAAGTTGACGCTGACCGAGGCCACATCGGGCAAGCGCCGAATGGCGCGCTCGACGCGCGCCACACACGACGCGCAGGTCATGCCACCGATGCCGATGTCGGACGCCCCGGTCGAGGAGGATGTTTGATTCATGGGTGTAAGCTTACCCCTTTGGTTAAGGAGTCACTGATGGAACACCTCTTTCAAGTGCAGGGCATGACCTGCGGCCACTGCGAAATGGCGGTGAAGAAAGCCATTCAACGCCTGGATGCCCAGGCGCAGATCCAGATCGACCGCACGGCCAACCGCGTGCAAGTTCAGAGCGACAAACCCCGCGAGGAAGTGGCCCACGCCATCGCCGAAGAAGGCTATCAAGTCGCATGAGCGCGTCCGTCTCACGCAGCGTCGAGCGCCTGGTGCGCGGTCAAGACACGCAAGACGGCGCAGGTGTGCGCCTGACACGTGTGCTCACGCACGACCTGCAACAACGCCTCGATCCTTTTTTGATGCTCGATGCCTTTGGCAGCGACCGGCCGGATGAATACATCGCCGGGTTTCCCGATCACCCGCACCGGGGTTTCGAAACCGTGACCTACATGATCGCCGGGCGCATGCGCCATCGCGACAGCGGCGGTCACGAGGGCTTGCTGCAAAACGGCGGCGTGCAATGGATGACGGCGGGGCGCGGCCTGATCCACAGCGAAATGCCCGAGCAGGAAGAGGGCCTCATGGCCGGCTTTCAACTCTGGCTCAACCTGCCCTCGTTCAACAAACTGTGCGAGCCGTGGTACCGCGACATCCAGTCCGCCGACATCCCCGAAGTGCGCACGCCCTCGGGCGTGATCGTGCGCGTGATCGCGGGCGAAGCGTGCGGTGTGGCCGGCGCGGTGCAACGCGAGCACACCGAGCCCTTGTACCTGGATGTGCACTTCCCGGCCTCGACCACCGCGTTTGAACAAGCCCTCGCCGCCTCCCACAACGCCTTTCTCTACGTCTACCAGGGCGCGGTGACCGTGGTCGGCGAAGCGGACGCCAGCGAAGTGCCGAGCGGGCGCATGGCCATCCTGCGCAACGACGGCGATCGGTTGGTGCTGCGCGGCGGTGAAGGCGCGCGGGCCATCGTCATCGCGGGCAAGCCCTTGCGTGAACCCATCGCGCAATACGGGCCCTTTGTGATGAACACCCGCGATGAACTCGTGCAAGCAGTGGACGACTTTCGCGCCGGCCGCATGGGCCCCGTGCCCCACTGACCCTAGGCCAACGGGCCGGCCGCACTTCACCAGCTCGGCCCACTTCTTTACGCAACTTTGGCAAAGGGGCACACCGGGCTTACCGGCGACGCCGACACTGCAGGCTCATCCCAGCCCAAGGAGCACCACGATGAAAACCTCTCTCAAACGCCTGGCCACGCTGACCGCATTGGGCCTCTCGCTCGGTCTGTCGCTGGGCATCGACGCACAAGCCCATCCGATGGGCGACGGGCCCTGGGACGGCGCCCGCTTCGAGCAGCACCGCGCCCAGATGGCCAAGTTCCACGAAAAGCGTCTGGCGGCCCTCAAAACCAAGTTGCACCTGAGCAGCGCCCAAGAGGCCGCCTGGGCTTCGTTCGAGCAAGCACACCAGCCGCCCAGCCGCCCGCTGACCCAGGCGTTGGACCGCGACGCGCTGGCCAAGCTCAGCACGCCCGAGCGCATTGAGCAAATGCAACGCCAGTTCGACGCCCACCACGTCGCCATGCAAGAGCAGATGAAACAGCGCGCCGACGCCACGCGGCAGTTCTATGCCCAGCTCACGCCGGAACAACAAAAGGTGTTTGATGCGGAGACACTGCCACACGGGCGCGGGGAACGCATGGGACGCATGCACGACGCGATGCGGGAGCGCGCACCGGCCGCCAAGCCTTGAGTGCTGCGCCAGAAGTGAAAAGCCGCTCCTCGGAGCGGCTTTTTGTTGTGAGGGGATCGATCACACGTCGATGTTCGCCGCCCGCAGCGCATTCGTCTCGATGAAGTCGCGGCGCGGCTCCACCTCGTCGCCCATGAGCATGGTGAAGACGCGATCGGCCTCGATGGCGTCTTCGATCTGCACGCGCAGCAAGCGGCGCACCGTCGGGTCCATGGTGGTTTCCCACAGCTGCTCGGGGTTCATCTCGCCCAAGCCCTTGTAGCGCTGGCGCGCCGTGGCTTGTTCGGCCTGGGCGATGAGCCAGGCAAAGGCCTGGCGGAAGTCGCTGACCTTTTCCTCTTTTTGCTTCTCGCCTTCGCCACGCGTGACGCGTGCACCCTCGCCCAGCAGACCACGGAAGGTGTTGGCGGCTTCGGCGAGCGCGGCGTAATCTGCACCCAGCGCAAAGTCTTGCGTGAGCACGCTGCTCTTGACGTTGCCGTGGTGACGACGGCTGATGCGCAACAGCGGCTTGTCGGTGCGCACATCGAATTCGGCGGCGACTTCAGAGCCGCTGCCCAGTTCGCGCAGCTTGGTTTGCAAGGCTTGGGCGCTGACCTGGGCGGTCTCCAGCGTGTCGAGGTTGAGCGCCACGCCGTCGGCCAGGGCGCGCAGGGCCTCGGCGTCCATGAAGCCGCTCAAGCGGGCGATGACGGCTTCGGCCAACTGGTGCTTGCGCGCCAACTCGGCCAAGGTGTCGCCGTTGAGCGTCTGCGGATGGGCACCGCCCGTGTGCACGCTGGCATCCTTGAGCGCGATGCGCAGCAAGAACGCATCCAGCGCCGAGGCGTCCTTGAGGTATTGCTCTTCCTTGCCCACCTTGACCTTGTACAGCGGCGGCTGGGCGATGTAGATGTGGCCGCGCTCGACCAACTCGGGCATCTGACGATAGAAGAAGGTCAGCAACAGGGTTCGGATGTGCGCGCCGTCCACGTCGGCATCGGTCATGATGATGATGCGGTGGTAGCGCAGCTTGTCGATGTTGAAGTCGTCCTGGCCCGATTTGCCCGACTCTTCGCTGGCCTTGCCAATGCCCGTGCCCAGCGCGGTGATGAGGGTGATGATTTCGTTGCTGGTGAGCAGCTTTTCGTAGCGGGCTTTTTCGACGTTGAGGATCTTGCCGCGCAGCGGCAGGATGGCCTGGAATTTGCGGTCGCGCCCTTGCTTGGCCGAGCCGCCCGCAGAGTCGCCCTCGACGATGTAGATCTCACACAGGGCCGGGTCTTTCTCTTGGCAGTCGGCGAGTTTGCCAGGCAAGCCCATGCCGTCGAGCACGCCCTTGCGGCGCGTCATCTCGCGCGCCTTGCGCGCGGCTTCGCGGGCACGGGCCGCTTCGACGATCTTGCCGCAAATGATCTTGGCATCGTTGGGGCGCTCTTGCAGGTAGTCGGTCAAGGCCTTGGCCACGATGTCTTCCACCGGCGCACGGACCTCGCTGGAAACCAACTTGTCCTTGGTCTGGCTGCTGAACTTGGGCTCCGGCACTTTGACCGACAGCACACAGCACAGGCCTTCGCGCATGTCGTCACCGCTGACCTCGACCTTGGCCTTCTTGGCGAGGTCGTTTTCTTCGATGTACTTGTTGATGACACGCGTCATGGCCGCGCGCAAACCCGTCAGGTGGGTGCCGCCGTCGCGCTGGGGAATGTTGTTGGTGAAGCACAGCACGTTTTCGTTGTAGCCGTCGTTCCACTGCATGGAGACTTCCACGCCAATGCTGGTGCCCGGAATACCACCGTAGCTCTCAGCCGGGCGCTCGCCTTCGGCGTGAAAGGCGTTGGGGTGCAAGACCTTCTTGCCCGCGTTGATGAATTCCACAAAGCCTTTGACGCCGCCCGCACCCGAGTAATCGTCGGACTTGCCGCTGCGCTCGTCGATCAAGCGGATGCGCACGCCGTTGTTGAGATAGCTCAGCTCGCGCAAGCGCTTGGACAGGATCTCGTAGTGAAAGTCGTTGTTCTGCTGAAAGATGTCGGTGTCCGGCAGGAAGTGCACTTCGGTGCCGCGCTTTTCGGTGTCACCCACGATCTTCATGGGGGAGACCTCGGCACCATCGACCACTTCGATGAGGCGGTGTTGCACCACGCCCTTGGCAAATTCCAGGCGATGCTTCTTGCCTTCGCGGCGCACCGTCAGATGCAGCCATTTAGACAGGGCGTTCACGCAGGACACACCCACGCCATGCAAGCCGCCGGAGACCTTGTAGCTGTTCTGGTTGAATTTGCCGCCGGCATGCAACTCGGTCAGCGCGATTTCGGCGGCACTGCGCTTGGGCTCGTGCTTGTCGTCCATCTTCACGCCGGTCGGAATGCCGCGTCCGTTGTCGGTCACGCTGATGGAGTTGTCCGTGTGGATGGTGACGACGATGTCATCGCAATGACCGGCCAGTGCTTCGTCGATGGAGTTGTCCACCACTTCGAACACCAGGTGGTGCAAGCCCGTGCCATCGGACGTGTCGCCGATGTACATGCCCGGGCGCTTGCGCACCGCCTCCAGGCCTTCGAGGATCTGGATGGAACTCTCGCCGTAGCCTTCGGCACCGCTGGTGTTGTCTTGCGTGGAATCTGTCATGACCAATGTCGTCTACGGGCCAGCCAACGGCCAGCCCTGGGTTGCTTGAAAACGGGATCGCTGCGTCAGATGCGCATGGGCATCACGACGTACTTGAACTGGCTGTTGTCGGGGATGGTGACCAGAGCCGAACTGTTGGCATCGGCCAAATCGATGCGCACCATGTCTTGCCCCATGTTGCCCAACACGTCGATGAGGTAGGTGACGTTGAAACCGATCTCGATGGTGTCGCCGTCGTAATCGATTTCGAGCTCGTCCACCGCTTCTTCCTGCTCGGCGTTGTTGGCGGCAACCCGCAGCGTGCCCGGTTCGATGTGCAAGCGCACACCCTTGAACTTGTCGCTGGTGAGGATGGCCGCACGTTGCAATGTGGCCATGAGCGCGGTGCGGCCCAAGGTGACGCTGTTCTTGTGGTTCTTCGGAATGACGCGGTTGTAGTCGGGAAATTTGCCCTCGACCAGCTTGGTCACAAACTCCATGCCTTCAAACGCGAAGCGTGCCTGATTGCCCGCGAACTGCATTTCGATCGCGCCTTCCTGGTCGTTGAGCAGGCGCTGCATCTCCAGCACCGTCTTGCGCGGCAGGATGACTTCCTGGCGCGGCACTTCGGTGTCGAGTGTGGCGCTGGCAAATGCCAGACGGTGGCCATCGGTGGCGACCAGGCTGAGTTGCTTGCCTTCCGCCACAAAGAGGATGCCGTTGAGGTAGTAACGGATGTCGTGCACCGCCATCGCGAACGACACCTGATGCAGCAACTCCTTGAGCGTCTTTTGCGGCACGCTGAATGCAGGACCAAAGTTTTGGGCTTCCTGTACCAGGGGAAAGTCTTCTGCAGGCAAGGTCTGGAGGGTGAATCGGCTCTTGCCCCCTTTGAGGATGAGCTTGTTCTGACTCGATTCCAGACTCACCGTTTGATCGGCAGGCATGGTGCGCAAGATGTCGATGAGCTTGCGTGCACCCACCGTGGTCGCGAAGTTACCCGCGTCTCCTTCGAACTCCACCGAGGTGCGGATCTGGATTTCCAGATCGCTGGTGGTGAGCTGGATCTGACCGGCCGTTTTGCGAATCAGCACATTGGCCAGGATGGGCAAGGTGTGGCGGCGCTCAACGATGCCAGAGACCGATTGCAGGACAGCAAGCACTTTCTCTTGTGTGGCTTTCAGGACGATCATGTTTTCCTCTTGATTCTTTATTTCAGATTAGTGGTAGTAGATAAGCGCCGCACTGTTCTGTGGAAAACTGCATTTTCCTCTTTTTTTTCAAGCACTTGATCTCGGTAAAAGGGTGTGGGTGGACGTCGGAACGGGCACTGCGCCAACGGGGATAAAACGTCGCCAAGCCCCCAGCCTGTGGATAAGCGCACAGTTGTTCAAACATCATCCACATGGTTGTTCTTCAGCCCTTGAGTGTTTGCTCCAGCACATGGAGTTGCTGGTTCAAATCGGCCATCTGCTGGCGTTCGGCGGAAATCTTGCGCACCGCATGCAGGACCGTTGTATGGTCACGGCCTCCAAACAATTCACCAATTTCAGGCAAGCTTTTCTGCGTCAGCTCCTTGGCCAAATACATGGCGATCTGTCGTGGCCGGGCGATGGACGCCGGGCGCTTCTTGGAATACATGTCCGCGACCTTGATCTTGTAGTAGTCGGCCACGGTTTTCTGGATGTTTTCGATGGAGATCTGGCGGTTCTGGATCGACAGCAGATCACGCAGGGCGTCGCGCGCCAGATGGATGGAGATGTCCTTCTGGTTGAAGCGTGAATAGGCCAGGATCTTGCGCAGGGCGCCTTCGAGTTCACGCACGTTGGAACGCACGTTCTTGGCCACGAAAAAAGCCACCTCTTCCGGCATCTCCGCGCCTTCTTGGCGCGCCTTGCTGATGAGGATGGCGACCCGCATCTCCAGCTCCGGCGGTTCGATCGCCACGGTCAGGCCAGAGTCAAAGCGCGACACCAGCCGCTCATGGATGTCGGTCAAACCCTTGGGGTAGGTGTCGCTGGTCATCACGATGTGAGACTTCTTGGCCAGCAAGGCTTCGAAGGCGTTGAAAAACTCTTCCTGGGTGCGTTCCTTGTTGGCAAAGAATTGAACGTCATCAATGAGGAGCAGATCCAGCGAGTGGTAGCGCTCCTTGAACTCGTCAAACGTCTTGCGCTGATACGCTTTGACCACATCCGAAACGAATTGCTCGGCATGGATGTAGAGAACTTTGGCGTCCGGTCGATCGGCCAGCAATTTGTTGCCCACGGCGTGGACCAAGTGGGTCTTACCCAAACCCACACCCCCGTAGATGAACAGGGGGTTGTAGAGGTGTCCAGGCATCGAAGCCACATGCAGTGCGGCCGCCCGCGCCATGCGGTTGGCCGTCCCTTCCACCAGGCTGTCAAACGTCAGAGCGGTGTTGAGACGGGTGCGCAAGCCGTTGTTCACGGGTTCGTCCAGCGCCGTCGACAAAGGCTCGGCCAACGGCTCCGGCTCGGCGGCGAAACGGCCCACAGACACATGGCGGCGCACAGGCTCTCTCGTTGCGATGCTCAGCTCGATGTGCACGGGATGGCCCGAGAGCTGTTGCAAAACCGCCGCCATGCGTTTGGCGTATTGGGCACGAATCCAGTCCAGCTTGAAACGGTTCCCCACGGCGATCACCACCCGCGTCAGGTCGTCGGAAACCTCCGCCTGCAAGGGTTTGATCCAGGTGTTGAACTGCTGCTCCGGTAACTCCTGCGCCAGCTGGTCGACACAGGCCTGCCACAGGCCTTCTCCCAGGGCAGATGACGGGTTGGGATCGGCGGGAGAAGGAGAGTCCAGGGACATGGAAGAGCGATTGTGGATAAGCTGTCCCGAAAGGGGTCCAGACACCCCACTTTATCAAAAATTTATCCACAGTTGCGGGGCGTTTGTCCTGCTTTGACCGCCGGGACACCCACCCAAGGTTGAAAAGATCTGTGCAAAGCCGGCCAAGTCCTTGATTTTTTGGGATAATCTGCGGTTTTCCCCGCATTTCAGAGAAGCACCATGAAACGTACTTACCAACCTTCCAAGACGCGTCGCGCTCGCACGCACGGTTTTCTGGTTCGCATGAAAACCCGTGGCGGCCGTGCCGTCATCAACGCCCGCCGCGCCAAGGGCCGTAAGCGCCTGGCCGTCTGATCTTTTCAGACAGCGGGTGCGCTGCAAGCTCGGTGCCGTGCAATCCCTCAAGTCTTGGTCTGCGTTTCAGGCCGTGATGGCCCGGGGTCGCCAGATTCGGACCCCTCACTTTGTCCTGCACCAGTGGTCTGCGCAAGCCGACACAGCCACAGGGCCTGGGTTTGAGAAAACCCCGGCCCTGTTTGCTGGGTGCCATCTGGGGATTTTGATCCCCAAGCGCTGGGCCAAGCGGGCGGTGACACGCAATCTGATCCGCCGACAGGTTCGAGCCATCGCGGCCGAGCACCCGCATCTGCCCGAGGCCCAATACGTGGTTCGGCTGAAAGCCCCTTTTGACCCCCGCCAGTTTCACAGCGCCCATTCCGAGCCGCTGCGACAAGCGGTTCGGCAGGAATTGCTGAGCTTGTTTGCCAAAGTGGGAGCCCCGTCGTGATGCAAAAACTCCTCATCGCCTGCGTGCGCGGCTATCGGCTCTTGCTCAGCCCCTGGCTGGGTTCGTCGTGTCGCTTCGAGCCCACCTGCTCGCGCTATGCGCTGGAGGCGTTGCAGCAGCACGGCGCTTGGCACGGCAGCGGCTTGGCTGCACGGCGCATCTTGCGCTGCCACCCTTGGTGCGCGGGTGGCCATGACCCCGTACCCGAACACGTCAGCGGCCTGTTTTCCTCTCTCATTGCTTCTTCCAACCCCGGAAAGAAATCCTCATGAACGACATCCGTCGCACCATTCTTTGGGTCATTTTTGGCTTCTCCATGGTTTTGCTGTGGGACCAATGGCAAGTCCACAACGGCCACAAACCGACGTTTTTCCCCAAGCCCGAACAAAAGCAGGAAGTGGCCGCTGCTCCTGCCGCGACAGACACGGGCGTTCCCGCCGCGTCCGCGTCGGCCACGACCAGCGTGCCGGGTGCTGGGGCCGCACCCGCCGCAGCGCCGCAGCCGCGTCAGACCGTCGAGGTGCAAACCGACGTGCTCAAGCTGCGCTTTGACAGCGAGGGCGCCAGCATCACCCGCGCCGAATTGCTCAAGCATCACGATGAGCACAAGCCAGGGCAAAACGTGGTGCTCTTTGACGAGTCCAGCGAACGCGTCTACCAAGCGCAATCGGGCTTGATCGGCCCCGTCGGCATTCAATGGCCGACCCACAAAACCGCCATGACGGTCCGCGCGGGTGCGCGTTCCCTCAAGGACGGTGAGAACGAATTGCAGGTGGTGTTCGAGTCCACCGCACAAGACGGCGTCAAGTTGGTCAAGACCTACACCCTCAAGCGCGGCGCTTACGACATCGCGGTGCGCCACGACATCGTCAACACCAGCGCACAGACCGTGGCGCCACAGCTCTATGTGCAACTGGTGCGCGACGGCAACAAGCCGGCGGGCGAGTCGTCGTTCTATTCCACCTTCACGGGACCCGCGGTCTATACCGAGGGACAGAAGTACCAGAAGGTCGAGTTTGAAAAGATCAAGAAGAAGAGCGCCGAATACGAAAAGACATCCAGCGGCGGCTACGTCGCCATGGTGCAGCACTACTTCGCCAGTGCCTGGCTGTTGGCCGATGGCACCCAGCGCAACATCGCGCTGGATGCCGTGGACATCGGCGCGCGCACACCCGACTGCTGCTACCGCGCGACCATGATCGCGGCCCCCGAAGCCATCGCGCCCGGACAGACCCGCGCCGTCAACGCCACGCTCTATGTGGGCCCGCAGGAAGAGAAAAAACTCGAAGCCCTCTACCCCGGACTGGAACTGGTCAAGGACTACGGCTGGCTCACCATTCTGGCCAAACCCCTGTTCTGGCTGCTCGACAAGCTCTACAGCTTTTTCGGCAACTGGGGCTGGTCCATCGTCATGCTGGTGGTGCTGCTCAAAGCGGCGTTCTATTGGCTCAATGCCCAGGCGTACCGCAGCATGGCCAAGATGAAGGCCATCAACCCGCGCATCATGGAAATGCGCGCGCGTCTGAAGGACAACCCACAGCAAATGCAGATGGAGATGATGAAGATCTACCGCGAGGAAAAGGTCAACCCCATGGGCGGCTGCCTGCCCATCGTGGTCCAGATCCCCGTCTTCATCGCGCTGTACTGGGTGCTGCTGTCGACGGTCGAGATTCGCAACGCGCCGTGGTTGGGCTGGGTGCACGATCTGGCCGCGCCCGACCCCTACTTCATCTTGCCGTTCTTGATGACGGCCACCACACTCTTGCAGACCTGGCTCAACCCGACACCGCCCGATCCGGTGCAGGCCAAGATGATGTGGATCATGCCCCTGATGTTCAGCGTCATGTTCTTCTTCTTCCCCGCCGGCCTGGTGTTGTACTGGCTGACCAACAACATCTTGTCGATCGCCCAGCAATGGATGATCAACCGGCAGTTGGGCGTCACCTCTTGAGGTGCGGCTGAACGGGAAAGAGGGCGCTGCGGCGCCCTTTTCCTTGGCCCAGGACAATGCCCCCCATGCTCGCGCAACACGAAGCCCCCATCATTGCCATCGCCACCGCGCCGGGACGCGGTGCGGTCGGCATCGTGCGCCTGAGCGGGCCACGGCTCGCGTCGCTGGTGCAAGCCGTGTGTGGCCGCGCGCTGCGGCCGCGCGAGGCGACGTACCTGCCCGTGCGCGACGCCGAGGGTGGTGTGATCGATCATGTGTTGGCCCTGCACTTTCCCGCGCCGCACAGCTACACCGGCGAGGACGTGTTGGAGCTGCAAGCCCACGGCGGCCCCGTGGTGTTGCAGTTGCTGCTCGCACGCTGCATGGCCGTGGCGCAGCAAGTCTTGCCGGCGCTGCGCTTGGCGCAACCGGGTGAGTTCACTCAGCGCGCCTACCTCAACCACAAGCTCGATCTGGCCCAGGCCGAAGCGGTGGCCGATCTGATCGACGCCAGCACCGAGGCCGCGGCACGCAGCGCCAGCCGTTCGCTGGAGGGCGCCTTCTCGCAAGAGATCCACTCGCTGCGTGACGCGCTCATCCATCTGCGCATGCTGGTCGAAGCGACGCTGGACTTCCCCGAGGAAGAGATCGATTTTTTGCAGCAAGCCGATGCGCAGGGCCAGCTCACGCGTTTGTGCGAACAGGTGCAAACCGTCTTGCAGCGCACTCGCCAAGGGGCCTTGTTGCGCGAGGGCATCCGGGTGGTGATCGCGGGCCAGCCCAACGCGGGCAAAAGCTCGCTGCTCAATGCGCTGGCCGGGGCCGAGCTGGCCATCGTCACACCGCTGGCGGGCACCACGCGCGACGTGGTGCAACAAACCATTCAGATCGACGGTGTGCCCTTGCATGTGGTCGACACGGCCGGTCTGCGCGATCAGGCACAGGCCGACGAGGTCGAACGCATTGGCATGGCGCGCGCCTGGGAGCAGATCGAGCGCGCCGACGCGGTGCTGTTTTTGCACGACCTCACCCGCACGCATGAACCCGGCTATGCACAGGCCGATGCCGACATTGCCGAGAACCTTCAACGCACCTTGGCCAGCCATGTGCCGGTGCTGCACGTTTGGAACAAGAGCGACGCCGCCAGCGGCGAGACGGCCGGTCCAGACGATCTGCCGCTCTCGGCCAAAACGGGGGCCGGTTTGCCCGTGCTGCGCCAACGCCTGCTGGATCTGGTCGGTTGGCAAGGGGGGGCCGCCGAAGGGCTGTTCATGGCGCGCGAGCGCCATGTGCAAGCCTTGCGCGAGGTGCAGGCGCATTTGGATCACGCGCAGACGCACTTGCAGCCCGAGTCGCTGGCGCTGGACTTACTGGCCGAAGAACTGCGCCTGGGACAAAACGCCCTCAACCGCATCACCGGCGAATTCACCCCGGACGACTTGCTGGGCGTGATCTTCTCCAGCTTTTGCATCGGCAAGTGAACGCCGCGCGCCACGGTGGCGACGCCTAAAATCCGCGCCATGCCAGCCTCACCCCCTTCCAAGACCCAGCCCGCGCGAGCGCTGGATGCGCAGCACGTCTTGCAACTCGCGCGCGAGACCCTGAGCATCGAGGCCCAGGCCTTGCAGCAACTGCAAGACCGCCTGGGCCCCAGCTTTGTGGCGGCGGTGCAAGCCATGCTGTCGGTCCAGGGCCGCGTCGTCGTCATGGGCATGGGCAAGAGCGGCCACATCGGCCGCAAGATCTGCGCGACGCTGGCGTCCACCGGCACGCCCGCCATGTTTGTGCATCCCGCCGAAGCCAGCCACGGCGACCTGGGCATGGTCAAAACCGTGGACCTGGTGCTGGCCATCTCCAACAGCGGTGAAAGCGACGAGCTCGACGCCATCTTGCCCACGCTCAAGCGACAAGGCATCACCCTTATCGCCATGACCGGCAACATCGACTCGACACTGGCGCGCCATGCCGACATCGTGCTCGATGCGGGCGTGAGCAAGGAGGCCTGCCCGCTCAACTTGGCACCCACCGCCAGCACCACTGCGCAAGTCGCGCTCGGCGATGCGCTGGCCGTGGCGCTGCTGGACGCGCGTGGCTTCAAGGCGGAAGACTTTGCGCGCTCGCACCCTGGCGGCGCGCTCGGCCGACGCCTGCTCACCCACGTCAGCGACGTCATGCGGTCGGGCGATGCGGTGCCGCGTGTGACGCCGCAGGCCGGCTTCAGCGAACTGATGCGCGAGATGAGCGACAAAGGTTTGGGCGCATCGGCCATCGTCGATGCCGAGCAGCGTGTGCTGGGCATCTTCACCGACGGCGACTTGCGCCGCTTGGTGGAAAAAGGCATCGATCTGCGCAGCCTCACCGCCGCCGACGTGATGCGGCCGGCCCCGCGCGTGGTGCGCGACACCGCGCTCGCGGCCGAGGCCGCCGACTTGATGGAGCGCCACCGCATCACCAGCCTATTGGTCGTCGATGGCGAAGACCGCTTGATGGGTGCGCTCAACAGCAACGACCTCATGCGCGCCAAAGTCATTTGAAAGCCCCCATGTCCGATACCCGCATGGCCACCTCGCCCGCCCTGTCCTTTGACCCGGCGCTGCTGTTGCAGGCGCAAGGCATTCGCGTGGTGTTTTTCGATGTCGACGGCGTGCTCACCGACGGCGGCTTGTATTTCTCCGAGGGCGGCGAGACGCTCAAGCGCTTCAACACCCTCGACGGCCACGGCCTCAAGCTGTTGCAAAAAGCCGGCATCGTCCCGGCGGTGGTCACCGGGCGTGACAGCCCGGCCTTGCGCGCGCGCTTGCAGGCGCTGGGCGTGCGCCATGTGCGCTACGGCACCGAAGACAAGGCCCCGGCGGCGCAAGCCATCCTGGACGAACTCGGCCTCACTTGGGCAGACGCCGCCGCCATGGGCGACGACTGGCCGGACTTGGCCTTGTTGCGACGCGCCCGCTTTGCGTGTGCGCCCCGCCAAGCCCATGCCGAAGTGCTGGCCGTGGCGCACCACGTTACCCAGCGCGCAGGGGGTGACGGCGCGGCGCGCGAATTGTGCGATCTGCTGCTCGTGGCCAGTGGTCGCTATGCCGATCTCTGGCGGGACGCCGTGGCATGAGTGAGACGGCCACCCGGCACGGCGTGCGCCTGTTGCATCGATGGTGGGATCGGTTGGCGGTCTACCTGCCCGTCATGTTGATGGCGGTCCTGGCCATGTTGAGCTACTGGCTGGTCCGCACCGCCCCGTCCACACCCGAGCCGGTGTCGGAGAAGGCGACGACGCATGTGCCGGACTACCAGATGTTCGACTTCACCGTGCGGGTGTTTGACGTTCAGGGGCGACTCAAAAGCGAGCTGTCGGGGCGTGAGGGCCGCCACTTTCCCGATACCGACACGGTGGAGATCGACGGCGTGCGCGTGCGCACCTTCAACGCCGAAGGGCGCGTCACCACGGCGCGCGCCGAGCGTGGCTTGAGCAATGCCGATGGCTCGGAGGTGCAGCTCACGGGCCAGGCGGTGGTGGTGCGCGAAGCGCATGCCCCGGCGCGCGGGCCCGCGCAAGAGCGCCAGGAGTTGCGCAGCGAGTTTCTGCACCTGTTTGCAGACACGGAGGTCATCCGCACCCATCGCCCGGTGGAGTTGCTGCGTGGCCGCCAGGACCGCTTCACCGCCGACCGCATGGACTACGACAACCTCGACCGCGTCATGCGGCTGCAAGGCCGTGTGCGGGGTGAGATCGCCCCGCGACAAGCGCGGCGTTGACCCCAGTGCCCCGCGCATGAAAAAAGGCTCCCGAGGGAGCCTTTGTGTTGGGTGCGCCAACGATCAGTAGTTGTCGCCGCCGAAGTTGCGACCACCGCCGCCACCGCTGCGACCGCCGCCGCCGTAGGGGCTGCGGAAACCGCCTTCACGCGGACCGCCGCCACCAAAACCACCGCTGCGCGGGGGACGGGCTTCCAAAGGACGGGCTTCGTTGACCACCAGGTTGCGGCCGCCCAGGGCTTGGCCGTTCATGCCTTGGATGGCGCTTTGCGCTTCGGCATCGCTGCCCATCTCGACAAAACCAAAGCCTTTGGAGCGGCCGGTGTCACGCTCCATCATCACCTTGGCGCTGGTGACGTTGCCGTACTGGCCAAAAGCTTGCGCCAGATCGCCGTCGCGAACGGAATAGGGCAGGTTGCCCACGTAAAGTTTGTTGCCCATGTCGGGACTCCTTGAAACAAAAAACCAGCGATGGAGTCCCGGGAAAGAAACTGACCGATCACCAAAACACCGCCAGAGAACGAGCGGCGCGACGATTATGGGGGCCGGGGGCGCAACACACCCCCGTATTTGCCCTTAAATTTGAGCGGCTGACAGAAAAACCACACCCACTCACCAGCTCACTTCGCGATCCGGTGTGGCACTGATTTTGTGCAGGGTCAGGTCAGCGCCCTCGTATTCCTCTTCTTGCGTCAGCCGCAAGCCCAGCGTGGCCTTGATGAGTCCATAGACCACCAGGCCTCCTGCAAACGCCCAGGCCACACCGAGCGCCGTGCCGGCCACTTGGGCGCTCAGGCTCACACCACCCATGCCGCCCAGCGCGGTCGAACCGAAGATGCCGGCTGCGATGCCGCCCCAGGTGCCGCACAAGCCGTGCAGCGGCCACACCCCCAGCACATCGTCGATGCGCCAGCGGTTTTGCGTCAGCGTGAACATGACCACGAACACCGCACCAGCCACACCGCCCACCACCAGCGCACCCAGCGGGTGCATCAAGTCCGAGCCCGCGCACACCGCGACCAGACCGGCCAGCGGCCCGTTGTGCACAAAGCCCGGATCGTTCTTGCCCAACACCAAAGCGACCAAGGTGCCGCCCACCATCGCCATCAACGAGTTCACCGCCACCAGCCCCGAGATCTTGTCCAGGGTCTGCGCACTCATCACGTTGAAGCCGAACCAGCCGACGATCAAGACCCAGGCCCCCAGGGCCAGGAAGGGAATGCTCGAAGGTGGGTGCGCACTCACCGCGCCGTCCTTGCGGTAGCGGTTGCTGCGCGCGCCCAGCAGCAGCACCGCCGGCAAGGCGATCCAGCCGCCCACGGCATGCACCACCACCGAGCCGGCGAAGTCATGGAACTCCTCGCCGGTGACGGCCTTGAGCCAGGCTTGGAAGCCAAAGTGCTGGTTCCAGGCAATGCCCTCGAAGAAGGGGTAGACGAAGCCCACCACCACGGCCGTGGCCAGCAACTGCGGCCAAAAGCGCGCGCGCTCGGCAATGCCGCCCGAGATGATGGCCGGGATGGCGGCAGCGAAGGTCAGCAGGAAAAAGAACTTCACCAGCTCGTAGCCGTTCTTGTCGGCCAGGGTCTGGGCGTCGACCAGAAAGCCGGTGCCATAGGCCACCCCATAACCCACGGCAAAGTAGGCGACGGTGGAAACACAGAAATCCACCAAGATCTTGACCAGCGCATTGACCTGGTTCTTTTTGCGAACCGTGCCCAGTTCGAGAAAAGCAAAGCCCGCATGCATGGCTAGAACCATGATGGCGCCGAGCAAAATAAAGAGCGCATCAGCGCCCTGTTTGTGTGCGTCCATGAACATTCCTTGGGTAGTTTGAACTGTTTTGGTGCAAAAAAGCACCTGTTTGTGGTTGTGCACGGTTGCGCAGCAAAAAGTGCACCAAACCGCTGATTACAGTTCGTCCCAATCCCACAGACGGTGCAGGTCCAGCTCCAGCAGCGCACCATCCTCGGCCGCATCCAGTCGCGCGCGCAGGGCGTCGCGGCCTTGCTCGGCGGCGGTGCGCTGGATCTGGATCAGATCGGCCATGCTGCCCTCGCCCAACGCGTAAGCCTTGGCGGCCTTGCTCGCGGCCTGGGCCTGTGTGCGTGCGGCCTCGGTCAACGCCTGTGCCGCCCGGGTGCGCGCCTGCAGACCGGCGCGCAGGCGGTCGAACTGCGCCCCCCACTGCTGCTCGGCCCACTGCACGCGCTGCTGCGCAGCCAGCGCGTCGGCGTGGGCGGCACTCGCCTGGGCGCTGCGCGCGGCACCGGGCAACGGCAAGGACAGCATCACCCCGGTCACGCGCTCAGCACCGTCGCGCTCGCGGCTGCTGAAGACGCCCAAACTCGGGTCGGGCCAGCGTTCCCGCGTCACCCGCTGGGCCGTCACTTGTAGGCGCTGCGCGTCGGCGTGCAAGAGGCGCAGCTCGTGGTGCAGTTGCAGGTATTGCGCTTTGTCATCGTCTTGCCAGACGCGCTCGGGCAGCGGGGCCTGGGCGTCGGCGGGCCAGGCCTCGGGCGGCACCAGTGAGGGATAGCTGTGCGTCAGCACCGCCCGCGCTTGCGCCACACCGGCTTGCGCCTGATCGTGCACAGCGCGCGCCCGTTGCGCATCGGCCTGGGCCAGCGCGACATCGAGTTGCGCGACTTCGCCGTGGCGCCAGCGCGCTTCGGTTTGCCGCGCGAGTTGTTGTGCTAGCGTCAGTTGCTCGCGGCTGAGCTGGGCCTCGGCCAGGGCGCGCCAATGGTCGAACCAGCGCTGGATCAGGGCGCGACTGGCCTCGTGCAGCGCATCGGCTTGTTCGATGACGGCCAACGTGCGCGTCTGCTCGGCCAGCTCGGCGTCCAGTCCGGCCTTGCCCCAGGCGCGGATCGGGCGCTCCAGCGCCACCGTGGTTTCGGCAAAGCGCTCTTGGGTCAGGGGCAGGCGACGGTGTTGCTGCGTGGCGCGCACGCTGAACTCGGCCGGCCCCGCCGCGATGGCGTCGGCGCGGGCTTGCACGGCGCGTCGGCGCGACAGCGCCATCAGCGTTTGCGGGCTGTTCATCAACGCATCGCGTGCGGCCAGCGGTGCCGGCAGCCAGCGCTCCCAGGCGGGCTCGTTCGGCGTCTGCGCGGCAACGGCCAGCGTCCACAGGCCCAAGGTCCAAGCCGCCAGGCGCGGCAAGGTGAAAGAGCGATGGCAACTCATGGCGCACTCCGATGCAGCCAGCGCGACAGCGCGGGCCAGCGTTTCATTCCCTCGGCCCGCAAGGCCTCCAGGCCCTCGGGCGTGCCCAGGCGCAAAAAGATGCGCGGCAGCAGCAGCAAGGTCAGCAGCGTTGAGCTGAGCAAGCCGCCGGTCACCACGATGGCCAGCGGGCGTTGGATCTCCGAGCCCGGGCCGCTGGCAAACAACAGCGGCAGCATGCCCAGGGCCGTGATGGTGGCGGTCATCAACACCGGGCGCAAGCGTCGCTCGGTGCCTTGGCGCACGGCGTCCTCGGGGGCTTCGCCCAGAGCCAAGCGCTCGTTGAAATGACTCACCATCACCACGCCGTTGAGCACGGCGATGCCCAGCAAGGCGATGAAGCCCACCGACGCCGGCACCGACACATACTCGCCCGACGCCGCCAGCGCCAACACGCCGCCGACCAGGGCAAACGGGATGTTGAGAAAAATGATGCCCGCCTGCATCACCGAACCAAAGGTCAACGTGAGGATGACAAAGATCAACAGCAACGCCGCCGGGATCACCAGCGCCAACCGCGCTGCTGCGCGCTGCTGGTTCTCGAACTGACCGCCCCAGACCACGCGCAGGTGCGCGGGCAGGTTCAGCCGCGCCACCGCCGCGCGGGCGTCTTCCACAAAACCCGTCAGGTCGCGGCCGTCAACAAACACCTGCAAGCTCGCCAAGCGCGCGCTTTGCTCGTGATCGACGCGCACCGGTCCTTCGGTCGTTTGCCAGGCGGCCAGACTCGCCGCCGACCAGTCGCGGCCATCGGGCGCGCGCAGCACCCATTGCGCCAGCGCTTCCGGGCTGTGGCCGATGGCGTCGCTGCCCTTGAGCACGAGCGGCGTGCGCACCAGCCCTTCGAGCACCACACCCAGCGGCTCGCCCTCGATCTGGTTCTTCAGCGCGCGCTGCACCTCCGCCACCGACAAGCCGGCTTGCCCCAGCGTGTGGCGGTTCAGTTGCAGGCTCAGGTATTGCAGCCCTTCGGGCTTGGGCGCGATCACCTCCGCTGCACCTTGGACCTGACGCACGGCCTCGGCGATGCGCTGCGTGGCGGCGTTGATCTCGGCCAGGTCCGCGCCAAACACCTTGATCGCCACATCGCCGCGCGTGCCCGTGAGCATCTCCGAGACGCGCATCTCGATGGGCTGTGTGAAGCTGTAGATCAGACCGGGGAAACGCTCCAGCACCTCGCGCAAGTGCTGCACGATCGCGCCCTTGTCACTGCGCCACTCGCTGCGCGGCTTGAGCACCAAAAACGTGTCCGTCTCGTTCAAGCCCATCGGGTCGAGACCGAGCTCGTCGGCCCCCGCGCGCGCGACCACGGCGCGCACCTCGGGCACCTCGTCCAGGATGGCTTGCTGCACCCGCGTGTCGATGTCCAGCGACGCCTGCAGCGCGATCGAGGGCAGCTTTTGCAACTGCACCAGCACGTCCCCCTCGTCCATCGTCGGCATGAAGGTCTTGCCCATCACGCCGTACACGCCAAGGGCGATCAGCAGAGCCAGCCATGCGCCCCGCACCAGCACGCGCGGACGCGCGGCCACGGCGTCGCGCACGCGCACAAAGCCCGCGTGCAGACGCGCCATCAGGCGTGAGTGATGGCTGTCTTCGACCCGCAGCAGCACCGAGGCCAGCGCCGGCACCACGGTGAACGCGATGACCAACGAACAAGCCAGCGCCAACACGATGGTTTGCGCCACTGGCGCGAACAGTTTGCCCTCCAGACCTTGCAGCGACAGCAGCGGCACAAACACCACCGCGATGATGAGCACGCCCGACACCACCGGGCGGATCACCTCGCGCACCGCCTCTTGCAGGATCTCCACCGCCGACAGCGCGTGGCGCTGCGCGTGCGAAGCAAATGCGGCCTCGATGTTTTCCACCACCACCACCGACGCGTCCACCAGCATGCCCAGCGCAATCGCCAATCCGCCCAGGCTCATCAGATTGGCCGTCAGCCCCAAGGCGTGCATCAGGATGAAGGTCGACAGCAAGGCCAGCGGCAACGACACCGCCACCACTGCTGCCGCGCGCCAGCCGCCCAGAAACGCGACCAGCACCGCGCACACCAGCACCGTCGCCTCCAGCAGCGCCTGGATCACCGTGCCGGCGGCGCGCGACACCAACTCGCCCCGGTTGTAAAAGGTGTGCACCGTCATGCCGGCGGGCAGGCTCGGCGCCAATTCGTCGAGGCGCGCCTGCACCGCTTGCACCAGCTCGCGCGCATTCGCACCGCGCATGCCCAGCACCAGGCCTTGCACCGTCTCGCCCGCGCCGTTGCGCGTGACCGCGCCATAGCGCGTCAGTGCGCCCGTGCGCACTTGCGCCACGTCGTCGAGCAGCACGGGCGCGGCGTCGGCGCGGCTGAGGCGAATCGCGCGCACATCGTCGGGCGTGCGCACCGCACCCTGCACCCGCACCACGCGCGCTTCTTCGCCCACCACCAGGCGTCCGGCTCCGTCGTTGCTGTTGTTGTTTTGCAGGGCTTCGCGCAGGGCCGCCATTGACACCCCGGCGCGCGCCATGCGGGCGCTGTCGGGCACCACCTCCAGGGTTTGCACCTCGCCGCCGAGCGCATTGACCTCGGCCACGCCGGGGATGGTGCGCAGTTGCGGGCGGATCACCCAGTCGAGCACGCGGCGGCGCTCGGCCAGGCTGTGGCCCTCGCCCTCGATCGTGAACATGAACATCTCGCTCAGCGGCGTGGTGATGGGGGCCAAGCCGCCCGAGACGCCACCGGGCAAATCGCCCCAGACCTGGTTGAGCCGCTCGCTGACTTGCTGACGGGCCCAGTAAAGGTCGGCGCCGTCCTCGAAGTCGATGGTGATGTCGGCAATGCCGTACTTCGACACCGAGCGCACGATGCGCTTTTTCGGGATGCTCAGCAGCTCTTGCTCGATGGGTCGCACCACGCGTTGCTCCACCTCCTCGGGCGTCATGCCCGGCACCTTCAGGATGAGCTTGGCCTGCGTCGGCGAGATGTCGGGAAAGGCGTCGATCGGCAGCGCCAGCCAGGCTTGCAGACCCGCCAGGGCCAGCGCAGCGGCCGCCGCCAGTGTGAGCAAGCGATGGCGCAAGCTCAGTCGCAACAGGGCGGCAAACATCATTCGTCCTTTTGTTGCAGCCAGGCACGCAAGGCGGCCACGCCACCCACCGCCACCGACTGACCCACGGCCAGGCCCGCGCCTTGCACCACGGCCACATCGTCGTTGGACGACAGCACCGTCACCGGCTCGGCGCGAAAGCCCGTGGCCTGCGCCACGAACACCACCGACTGGCCGCGCCAAGGACTCAAGGCCCGTGCCGGTATCCGCCAGGCGGCCTCGGCCGAGCGCCAGCCGCTGGCCTGGATGGAGGCTGGCAGCACCTCGCCCAGCAACAGTTGGCCGCGCTCGGTGACGCGCGCCCGCGCCCGCGCCAACTGGCCCGCTTGCAGCGCCGGGCTCACGCCGGTGATGACAGCACGCGCCTGTCGGGTGTCGAGCGTGACCGCGTCACCCACGCGCACGCGCGCTGCTTTCTCGGGCGACAAATCGAGTTCGAGTTGCAAGCCACGGTCGTCCACCAGACGCAGCAGCACCGCGCCGGCCTCGACGCGCTGGCCCACCGTGGCGGACGTTTGCACCACCCGCCCTTGCAGCGGCGAGAGCAAGGTACCGCTGGCGTAGCCGCCGTCACCGTCCAGGCGCAGCCCGGCGGCTTGCAACTCGGCTTCGCGCGCGTGCAGCGCGGCCTGTGCGGCCTCGTGGCGCGACTGCGTCAGTTGCAGCCGCACGGCGGGGATGATGCCCTCGTCGAGCATGGCCTGATCGCGTTGCAACGCCGCCTGCGTCTGTCGCGCCGTGAGCCGCGCTTCGTCCCACTGACGCCGCGCCTCGCCCAGCATCGGGCTGGTGAATTGCGCCAGGCGTGTGCCCACGCCCACCGCGTCACCCACGCCCACCAGCCAGCGCGACACCAACCCCGGATACGGGGCACCCACGGTGACCTCGCGCCCGGGCAGCGCCGAGACCTGCGCGCTGGTCAGCAACACCTCGTTGCGCGCCGCTTGCAGCGGTGCGGTGCGCACGCCCAGCGCGGCTTGCTGGCGCGCGTCGAGCGTGAGCAGGTGCGCTTCGGGCGCAGCGCCGTGCGCGCCGCCACTGGCGAGCGACAGACCCAGCACGGTCAGAGAAAAGAACCACTTGAACATCCACCACTCCTGAAAACCACGAGGGAGCAACCCGAGGGTTGCCAACCAGCGTCGGCAGGTGCCGACCGCAGGGGGTTCAGAGGGTGGGTGGCGCGAGGGCCAGCGGCGGCCAGTTGTGGCGCGTTCGCCGCGCGAGCGGGGGTGCGGGCACGCGCGCCGTCAGGCGCAGGGGCATGAGCGGCAGCAGCACCGCCAACAGCAGGCCACAGACCCACAGACTCACGTCGGTGGCGGACGGGGTTTTCTCTGCCCCGCGTAGCAGCGAACTGGCCACGCCCACAGCGGGCGACTCGTGCTCGTCGTCGGCGCTGAGCACGCTGACATCGGCGCTCACCGCGTAGTGGTGCACCACCGCGCCATCCATGTGAAAGCCGCCACGACTCGCCTGACCCCAGTGCGCGTGCAAAAAGGGCCCGAGCGCCAGCAAGGCCAACAGGGCCAAAGCCCCGATGCGTTGCAGGCTGCGTTCAAACAGGCGGGTGGACATGGTGGGGCGATTATAAAAACGCACCGAAGAACCCCACAGCCAAGTCTTGCTCGGTGGTATCAAGCACAGGCACGGCGCAAGCCCGAAGGGCCATCGACATGACGGCCTTACTTTTTCAGCTAAAAATTATTATTGAAGATAAAATATTGATATCTTTTAAATCAGTTAAGGGCTTCAAATGGCACAAAACCTGATCCCTCCTTCTGATCGACTGACTCGCCCGCTGCGCGCGTCGCGCGCAGCCATCGCGGCTCTGGTCGCTGGCCTTTGCATTACATTGCTTGGCTGTGGCGGAGGTGGCGGGACAGCCGCTCTAGGCTCCACCCTTAGCCTCAACGGAACCGCCGCCACAGGCGCGGCCATCGCCAATGCCACCGTCCGTTTTCGCTGCAATAGCACGGCAGCCATCGTCAGCGCCACCGCCACCACCGACGCCAGCGGGGCCTACAGCAAAACCATTGCAGATGCGGCCTATCCTTGCCTGCTGCAAGTGACCGACAGCAAGGGCAACCAGCTGCACAGCTACGCCAACGCCGACGGTGCGGCCCACCTCACCCCGCTCACCGACGCCGTGCTGGCCGCTGCGCTAGGGCAGCCGGACCTTTCCAGCACCTTTGCCAACTTTGGGACCACCCAAGTGACCGCGCTGCAAAGCGCGTTGACGCAAGGCAAGCCCGCGCTGGCCTGGACGGCTCTCAAGACCCAACTGCAAGCCGCAGGAGTGAGCGTGGGTGCCATCGGCGCCAGTCCCTTCACCGACAGCCTGCAAGCCGACGCCGCCCATGTGCACACCGGCCACGACAAACTGCTTGACGATGCGGCCACTTACGCGGGCGATCCCCTGTATCGCATGGCCGCCGGTTTGACCGTCCCACCCGTGCGTGCCACAGGCCTGCTCAACGACACCGGCATCGACTGGTGCAGCGAGAACATCACCACCCCCGGCACTTGGGTCAACAACGTGGTGTGCGCCACCTACAGCTGGGTGGCCAATCTTTGGGGCCGGCAGCAAGACGCTTTCTTTGGCCGCGATGCCCAGGCCAAGGCGGGCACACTGCAAAAGGTGGGCAGCGGCATGGCCGGCTTTGACTTCACCCGCCTGGGCAGCAACGGCAGGCCCTTGGTCACGCAAAACGGCACCTGGAGCGACAGCGGCACCGAGGCCGCCGGCACCCGCTGGGACTGCGTGCGCGACAACGTGACCGGCCTGTGGTGGGAGGTCAAGAGCAATGATGCCAACCACCTGCGCCACAAAGACCACACATACACCTGGTTCAACCCCACCAGCACCACCAACGGTGGCGCTGTGGGCACCGAGGCCAGCAGCACCTGCAAAGGCGTGGCCGCCGAAACCAAGTGCAACACCCAGAGCTATGTGACTGCGGTCAACGCCGCCGGCCTGTGTGGCAAGACAGACTGGCGCATGCCCACAATGGACGAGCTGAGCAACCTTGCGCACACCGGACGCACCGCCCCGGCCATTGACACGAACTACTTTCCCAATTCCGCAAGTGATTGGTTCTGGTCGTCTTTGCCGGATGCGGGCGGCACCGGCGACGCGTGGGGCGTCAACTTCGGCTACGGAGGCGACGTCTTGGCCCATAAGTCCCGCGCCAATCGTGTGCGTTTGGTTCGTTCCGGTCAGTGATTTGGAAGGAGAAGCCAATATGAAAATCACGCGCACCCCCCCAGCCTTGCTGCTGAGCTTACTCACCGTCAACAACGCGGCGCAGGCCGCACAGACCTGCAACGTCAACATTCCCCTTACACGTCCCGACAGCCGTTATGAAGTGGTTGCGAGCGCTTCGCCCGCCGGCAGCGAGGTGCGCGACAAGGTGACGGGCCTGATCTGGCAGCGCTGCATGCTGGGCATGGGCTGGGACGGCAGCACTTGCACCGGGACGGCCAGCACAACATACACCTGGCAGCAGGCACTGGAGGCCGCCCGCACGGCCACAGCCAGCACCGCTGCCACAGGTGTGGCAGCGGCATGGCGCCTGCCCAGCCTCGTCGAGCTGTACAGCCTGGCTGAGCGGGCTTGTTACATCCCGGCGATCAACATCACTTGGTTTCCTGCTACGCCAGGCGATTCGATGTGGTCGTCTTCTCCGTATGCGGACAACACCGGCTACGCATGGTTCGTCAACTTCTACGCCGGAAACTTCGTCGGGGGCTCAAAGAGCGTCGCCTATCGCGTGCGTTTGGTTCGATCCGGTCAGTGAGTTTTGTTTTTTGAATTCGGGAGTAAGCGATGAACTGGATAGAAGCCATCGCAAATTGGGTGGTCGAACATGCGGTTGACATAGCGCGGGCCTTGTGGCGCATGGTGGAATACGCGCCCCCGGAGTACCAACCGGGACTGCGATTGGCGGGTGTGGTGCTGTCCTACACCTTGGTCGCAGTTGTGGGGGGCTTGATGGCTTACAAACTGTATCGAGTGGTCATGAGTGCCATTGAGCGGGTTCGGTCCAGCGTCAGCACATTGGTGCATCTAGGTGGGACGATGTTTTACCAGTCGGTGGAAGCATTGTTCAAGCGAACGATACCGGCCATGTTTCAAGCGCAGACATACGCGCGCTTCCTGAAGTGGTGCAGCCTGACGGACCGCGAAGCCATCGCCCATTTTGCAGACGGGACTCGACCGCAGATGGTGCAACAGTTGCTCGGGTTCATGGTTGTTTTGGCCTCTGTTTATGCGGCGGTGGCGTTTGGCTGTGCGGTCAGCTTTGTATTTGTGTCGCAGGACGCTTTGCAGGCTGGATCGGTCTCGTCGTATCAATGGACAAGCATTGCCACCACTGCCGTTTTATTTGCGCTGTTCATTGGCGCTTTCGATCGGAGCATTGCAGGCTCTCCACGTTTGTTCCGGATGCCGCAAAGCGTTCATGAAGATGCAACAGCCGAAAGCGTGAGCACAACGACTCCAGTGACATTGATTATTGAAGGCGCGGTTAGGCCCGAAAATTTGCGAGGCATCGCCGTCGTGTTCGTCCGCCTGGCCATGTGCTGGATGTCTGCGTCCTTCGTATCCAGTGTGTTGGTCGTTTGGCTATTTCAGGCGTCGATACAAAAGCAGATCGATCAAGCCGCCGAAAAATTGTTGGCGAACTCTTTCGCGGCAGAACAAATAAAGCGTTTGAATGAGGTAGAAAAGCCGACAACGATCAATGACTCTGCTGACTGTACATCGGCCCGAAATGACAACGAGAAATTGAATCAGCGGAAAGAAAAAGAAGCCAACATCCGATTTGAAAAGGGGCCACTCAAAGGTAGTTTTGTTGGGCCCAACTACCAAGCGTTGGAGGCAGAGGCCAAGCGCATTGATGAAAAAATAAAACGGTATTGTCCTGAGCCAACGCTAGAGGAGCGGGTGATGCGAGCACAAATCGACAAGGAGCGCGAGTCGCAGCGAGAAGAACTTTCTAAACGGCAGCAAGAAGAACTCGTTGCACAAAAACGTTTCGATTTGGCAGAAGGGATGAAGTACGCACCATTCATGCCGGGCTACACGATGCTGTATTGGCTTTTGTTCAGCCTAGAGATGTTGGTGCTGGCCTCCAAGCTGACGCTCAGTTCGGCGTATGACGACCGGCTTGACAGCCTGGAGAAAAACAGACGGCTTGACACCTTGACTTGATGGCTTGGCTTACCAGCGGGCGACCTGTTCATTTGGCCATCACCCGCACCATCTCCAGGCACTTGTTGGAGTAGCCCCATTCGTTGTCGTACCAGGCCACGACCTTGATGAAGGTCTTGTCCAGCGCAATGCCGGCACGGGCGTCAAACACCGACGTGCAGGACTCGCCCCGGAAGTCGGTCGCCACCACCGCGTCTTCGGTGTAGGCCAGCACGCCCTTGAGCGCGCCTTGGCTCTGGGCTTTCATCTCGGCGCAGATGTCGGCGTAGTCGGCTTCCGTGTGGAGCTCGACGGTCAGGTCCATCACCGACACGTTGCTGGTGGGCACGCGAAACGACAAGCCGCTGAGCTTGTGGTTCAGCGCGGGGATGACCGCGCCCAGGGCCTTGGTCGCGCCCGTGCTGCTGGGGATGATGTTTTCCAGAATGCCGCGACCACCGCGCCAGTCTTTGTGGCTGGCACCGTCCACGGTTTTTTGCGAGGCCGTGGCGGCGTGCACCGTGGTCATCAGCCCGCGCTGGATGCCCCATTTGTTGTGCAAGACCATGGCCACCGGGGCTAGGCAGTTGGTGGTGCACGAGGCGTTGGAGATGATGCTCTGCCCCGCGTAGCCATCGCTGTTGACGCCAAACACGAACATCGGCGTGTCGTCTTTCGAGGGGGCCGACATCAGCACCTTTTTCGCGCCCGCCGCGAGGTGCTTTTGGGCCGAGGCCTTGTCCAGAAACAGGCCGGTGGCTTCGATCACCACATCGGCATCGACCTCGTTCCATTTCAAGTTGGCGGGGTCATGCTCTTGTGTGAGGCGAATCTTGCGGCCATTGACGATCAGGGTGCGCCCTTCGACGGCCACCTCGCCCGGGAAGCGACCTTGCACGCTGTCGTACTTGAGCAGGTAGGCGAGTTGCTCGGGATCGAGCAAATCGTTGATGCCCACCACCTCGATGTCGGAAAAGCTTTGCGCCGCCGCGCGGAACACCATCCGTCCGATGCGGCCAAACCCGTTGATGCCAATCTTGATGGTCATTCGATGTTCCTCGGAGCTGGAGCAAGAGCCGGGCTCACCCCCGGCGCGACAACACGGCCTGCACCGTGTCGGCCACGTTCTCGGGCGTGAAGCCAAAGTGCTGGAACAGCACCGGCGCGGGGGCCGATTCGCCATAGGTGTCGATGCCCACCACCGCTGCGGCGCCATATTTCCACCAACCGTCGGTGGAGCCCATCTCGACGGCGATGCGCGGCAGGCCATCGGGCAACACCGCACGCTTGTAGGCCACGCTTTGGCGGTCAAACACGGTAGTGCTGGGGATGGAGACCACGCGCACGGCGATCTGGCGTTGGGCCAACAAGGCTTGCGCCTTGAGCGCGAGTTGCACTTCGGAGCCGGTGGCCATGAGGACCGCCTGCGCCTTTTTCTTCAGACCCACTTCGCTGGGCTCGGCCAGGATGTAAGCGCCTTTGGCGATGGCGTCCAGGCCGCAGGCGTCCGCCGGTTGGGCGTCGCCCTTGGGCAGGTACGGCAGGTTCTGGCGGCTCAGCAGCAGCGCGCTCGGGCGGTGCTGGTTTTGCAGCGCCACGGCCCACGCCACGGTGGTCTCGGCGGTGTCGGCGGGACGCCAGACATCCAGGCCGGGGATCAGGCGCAGGCTGGCGGCGTGTTCGATCGACTGGTGCGTGGGCCCGTCCTCGCCCAGACCGATGGAGTCGTGGGTGAAGACGTGGATCACGCGTTGCTTCATCAGCGCGGCCATGCGGATGGCGTTGCGGCTGTAGTCGCTGAAGGTCAGGAACGTGCCGCCATAGGGCACGAAGCCGCCGTGCAAGGCGACGCCGTTCATGATGGCGGCCATGCCGAACTCGCGCACGCCGTAGTTGATGTGACGCCCCAGCTGGCCGGCTTCGTTGCGCACCACGTCGCCCGCGAGGTTGATGCGCAGGTTGGGCGTGCTCTTGGTTTGGGTCAGGTTGGAGCCCGTCAGGTCGGCGCTGCCGCCGAGCAACTCGGGCAGGCGTGCAGTCAAGTGCTCCAAGGCGAGTTGGCTGGCCTTGCGCGTTGCCACGGTCTCGGCCTTGGTGTGCGCTTCGATCACCGCGTCGACCACGGTTTGCGCAAAGTTCTTCGGCAGCTCGCCGCGCATGCGGCGTTGCAACTCGGCGGCGAGTTGCGGGTGGGCTTTGGCATAGGCCGCGAAGCCTCGGTTCCAGGCCGCTTCGGCTTGCTGGCCGCGCGTCTTGGCGTCCCAGGCGGCGTAGATGTCGGCGGGGATCTCAAACGGCGGATGGTTCCAGCCGATGGCCGCGCGGGTGAGCGTGATCTCGTCGGCACCCAGCGGCTCGCCGTGGGCCTTGGCGGTGTTGGCGCGGTTGGGCGAGCCAAAACCGATTTGCGTCTTGCACACGATCAGCGTCGGGCGGTCGGCACTGACTTTGGCGGTGGCGATGGCCTGGCTCACGGCGGCGGCATCGTGGCCGTCGATGGGGCCCAGCACCTGCCAGCCGTAGGCCTTGAAGCGCTCGGGCGTGTGGTCGGCAAACCAGGGGGCCACTTGACCGTCGATCGAAATGCCGTTGTCGTCGTAGAGCGCGATCAGCTTGTTGAGCTTCCACGCACCGGCCAGCGAGCAGGCCTCGTGGCTGATGCCCTCCATCAGGCAGCCGTCACCCAGGAACACATAGGTGTGGTGATCGACCACGTCGTGGCCGGGGCGGTTGAACTCGGCGGCCAGCAGCTTCTCGGCCAGCGCCATGCCCACCGCGTTGGTGATGCCCTGGCCCAGCGGGCCGGTGGTGGTCTCAACCCCGGGCGTGATGCCCACTTCGGGGTGGCCGGCGGTCTTGCTGTGGAGTTGGCGGAAGTTCTTCAGCTCGCTCATCGGCAGGTCGTAGCCGGTGAGGTGCAGCAAGGCGTAAATCAGCATTGAGCCGTGGCCGTTGGACAGCACGAAACGGTCGCGGTTGAGCCACTGCGGGTTGGTTGGGTTGTGGGACAGGTGCTCGTGCCACAGCGCCACGGCGATGTCGGCCATGCCCATCGGGGCACCGGGATGACCGGAGTTGGCTTGCTGGACGGCGTCCATGGCCAGGGCGCGGATCGCGGCGGCCATCGTGGCGGCGGAGGGTGGGGTGTTCGCCATGGCTGGCAGCTCCAGAGGGTGGATTGCGGGAAAACGTGAATTTTAACGATTGGGTAAGCTAGCCGCCCATGACCGCTCCCCTTTGCCAAGCCCTGTTGCTCGCCGCTGGTCGCGGCGAACGCATGCGCCCGCTCACCGACGTGACCCCCAAGCCCCTGCTCGCCGTGCGCGGCTTGCCGCTCATGCAATGGGCCATGCAGGGGTTGCAGCGCGGTGGGGTGAGCGACCTGCTCATCAACACCGCCTGGCTGGGCGAACAGATCGAGGCGCGCTTCGGTTCGGCTTTGCACACGCCGGGCCCATCGCCACTGCGCCTGCACTACTCGCACGAGGGACGCGACTTCGGTGGCGCGCTCGAAACCGCGGGCGGCATCGTGCGCGCCCTGCCCCGACTGGCCGACACCTTTTGGGTCGCGGCGGGCGATATGTTTGCGCCGGACTTTGTGTTCGACCCCGAGGCGATGGCGCGCTTTCAGGCCAGCGCGGCGCTCGCGCACCTGTGGCTGGTGCCCAACCCGGCGCACAACCCGGGCGGCGACTTTGGCCTGTCGCCGCAAGGCCTGGCCTTGAACCTGCCCAAGCAAGCGCCCGATGCGCCGCACGACGACGCACCGCGCTACACCTTCAGCACCATCGCCTTGTACAAGCGTGCGTTCTTCGAGGCCCCGTGGTGCACCCTGCCGCCAGGCAACGCGGGCGGCGTCAAGGCGGCGCTCGCGCCGATGCTGCGTGCTGCGATGGACAATGGCGCGGTCAGCGCCCATCTGTACAAGGGCGCTTGGACCGATGTGGGCACGCCCGAGCGGCTGGCCGAACTGAACAAGGATTGAGCGCATGAACCACGCACAACGCCGCGCCCGTCTGGCCGCCCACATGGCGGCGGTGGGGGCCAGCGGCCTGGCCATCATCCCCACGGCGGTGGAGGCGGTGCGCAACCGCGACAGCCATTTCCCGTACCGCTACGACAGCTACTTCTTCTACCTCAGCGGCTTCACCGAGCCCAACGCCTGGCTGGTGATCGACAGCCACGGTCGCAGCACCTTGTTTTGCCAACCCAAAGACCTGGAGCGCGAAATCTGGGACGGCTATCGCCTCGGCCCCGACGCTGCGCCAGCCGCGCTCGGTGTGGACGCCGCGCATTCGGTGGAGGCGCTGAACGACAAGATGCCCGAGTTGCTGGCCAATCAAGAGGTGGTGTGGTTTCCGTTTGCCACGCACCCGGGGCTGGAGACGCGCATCGACGGCTGGTTGCAATCGGTGCGTGCCCGCGCCCGTCAAGGCGTGCTGTGTCCGCAGCAGCAACGCGATGTGTGCGCCTTGCTCGACGAGATGCGCCTCATCAAAGACGCCGACGAACAAGACACCATGCGCCGCGCCGCGCGCATCAGCGCGGGGGCCCATGTGCGCGCCATGCAAACCAGCGCGCGCCGCTTGCGCGCGGGCGAGCCGGTGCACGAATACCACCTGGAAGCCGAACTGCTGCACGAGTTCCGCCGCCACGGCGCGCAGTTTCCGGCCTACACCTCCATCGTCGCTGCTGGGGCCAACGCCTGCGTGCTGCATTACCGCGCCGACACCGCGCCGGTGCGCGCGGGCGAGCTGGTGCTGATCGACGCCGGCTGTGAACTCGACGGCTACGCCTCGGACATCACCCGCACCTTCCCGGCGGACGGCCGCTTCAGCGGCCCGCAGCGCGACCTCTATGCGCTGGTGCTGGCCAGCCAAGACGCGGCGGTGGCGGCCACGCGCGCGGGCGCGCGCTTCAACGACCCGCACGACGCCGCCCTGCGCGTGCTCGCGCAAGGTTTGCTGGAGCTGGGCTTGATCGACCGCCAGCGTTGCGCGACCGTGGATGACGCCATCGCGCAACGCGCTTACTTTCCGTTTTACATGCACCGCACCAGCCACTGGCTGGGGCTGGACGTGCACGACTGCGGCAGCTACGTCGAGCCGGGCGAGGCGCAGCAGATCACCGAGCGGCGCGACCCGCTCACCGGCCAGATGGTCGCGCAGCGCCCGAGCCGCATCTTGCAACCGGGCATGGTGCTCACGCTGGAGCCCGGCCTGTATGTGCGCCCGGCCGAGGGCGTGCCCGAAGCGTTTTGGCACATCGGCATTCGCATCGAGGACGACGCCATCGTCACCGACAGCGGCTGCGAACTCATCACCCGCGATGTGCCGGTGGCCATCGACGCCATCGAAGCCTTGATGCGCGACTGAGCGCGACCAGACGGAGCCCAGCCATGGATGAACTTCGACAACTCTTGCTCGTCGCGGCGGGCGGGGCCATCGGCTCGGTGGCGCGTTGGCGCGTGTCCGGCTGGGTGCTGCACCAGGCGGTGGACTGGCGCTTTCCCATCGGCACCTTCGTCGTCAATGTGTTGGGCTGCCTCATCGTTGGCGTGCTCGCGGGCCTGGCCATCAAGGAAGACTTTTTCTCCACCGACCAACGCCTGCTGCTGTTCACGGGCGTGATGGGCGGCTTCACCACCTTCTCGGCCTTTGGGCTGGAGACGTTTTATTTGCTGCGTCGGGGCGAATACCTCATTGCCGGCAGCAATATGGTGCTGAGCATGGTCGTGGGCATGGCGGCGCTGTGGGTGGGGTATCAGTTGATTGCCTCGCGGGTGGCGGGGTAGGCCGGACGCTTGCGGGCTTGCTTCTGTGCGTGCAAGCAGCGCATATATGCGGCACAAATAGCCAATAGCAATCCTTATTGGTGTTCCTATTTATTAATTTTTAGAGCTATAGTCAGGCCAAAAAATACGCTCGCGCTCGGGGTAAAGCAGGCGTTTGGAGACCCAAGCTGGCGCGGCGAATTTGTCGGACTTGTTCCGCCTCTGGATGCACACGGGGCTGGGAGGTAGCTACTTGATGCCAAAAGATCCTTTACGGTTTCAACGGACTTGTTATCTGACAGGCGTCGGTGTGATCCGCCAATTTATTGGCTCCATCAAATTCCAAGGAACCACTCAAATGCGTTCATTTGCAGCAGTGTCACTCCTAGTTGTTCTCGGCGGTTGTGCCACGGCTTACCAGACGGAAGGGCCTTCTGGCGGTTTTAGCGAAACACAACTCGACACGAATGTCTTTCGGGTTTCCTTCAGAGGCAATGGATACACCCGAGCCGAAAGGGCGGAAGAACTGGCGCTGCTTCGCAGCGCAGAGCTGACCTTGAGGAACGGCTTTACCCACTTTGTTGTGATTGAAGGGCGTTCCCGCGAAAAATCTGGCTCATACACAACGCCAACTCAGTCCTACACAACCGGGAGCGCCACAGCCTATGGCAACTCTGTCTATGGCTCGGCGCATACAACAAGCTATGGTGGTCAAACAATCCATTTTTCAAAGCCGAGCACCACAAACACAATCATGTGCTTCAACGGGAAGCCGAATATCCAAGGCCTCGTCTATGACGCGCAATACATCTGCAACTCTATCGGTCAAAAATACGGGGTAGTGTGTGGTGCGGTTGCAAGATGAAATCGTCTCAACACGGAGACCACGCGGACGCTGCGCGATAAAGCTGCGTAGCGCTGGTCATATTCTCGTTAGGGCCCTCAATCATGGCCGACACGACGTTTAGCATCGTCTATGACGGTGAGCCTGTCGCCGAAGGAACCATCGACGCTCGGGATCTTGCCCCTGCGCTGCTCGCGTTCGCAGATCTAGTCGATGAGGCGGCCCCCTTAATCGATCCCAATCTTCCACGACTCTCTGTTCGCGTGCGCCCTGATTTTCAAAAGGGGTCATTCGAGGTTTATCTTGAGCTTGCGAATCTTTACGAGAAATTCGTGAGCCTCTTTTCCGGCCCCGACGCACAAGCCTGGAGTTCGTTCTTTCAAATCGTTGGCCTCGCAGGCTTCGCCGGCGTATTCCAGCTCGTCAAGCGCTCGAAAGGTCGCATGCCGACGAAGATCACGATTGAGCGGAAAGAAACCGTGACGATCACATTTGAAGGCGATGATCCAGTTACGGTCGATCAGCGTGTTTGGCAACTCTTCCAAAACCTTAGAGCACGAAAAGCCATTGAGAAAATCCTAAGCCCGCTGATGGAGCGGGGCTTCAACCTTTTCAAGATCCGGTACGGAGGAAAGGAAACTCTTACCGTGTCAGAAACTGAGGCTGGTTACTTCGTTGCCCCATCTAAGCATGAGGGTGAAACCACCTCCGAAACCGACGCTCGCGTCGTGATCGTCGCACCTTCCTTTAACTCCGGGAACAAGTGGCGCGTCTCAGATGGCGCGAGAACCCTTTACGTCGCCATTCGCGATGAGGCATTTGAGCGTTCGGTACAGGTTGGAGCAGAGGCATTTCGGAAGGGGGATACGCTGCATGTCACCCTTGAAACAAAACAGTGGGTCGAGGATGGAAAGCTCCGCGCTGAGTACGCAATTGCGAAAGTTCATCGCCATGAGCCCGGCCCTGAGCAGAGAGGACTCCTATGAGGGTCCTACGGTAGTCGCCCGCGCTCTAAATCCGAAAGTTCAGCCATGCCCGAGTCTCGTGAGTCCCGATTTGCCGCAGTAGAAGCAGCCCTCGGCTACAGCTTTTCCGGTGAGATCAAAATTGGCGGCAACTATGTTTCCGCTGTTCGTCACGGTAATCTGATCTTTATCAGCGGCCAGATTCCTCGCGTGGGCAGTGAGGTCGTTGTCACTGGCAGCGTCGGCACCGATGTGTCGCTTGCGCAAGCACAGGTTGCCGCCAAGGTCTGCGCAATGCGCGGCCTCGCTCTCTTGCGTCAAACGCTCGGTTCGCTGGACGAGGTTGCACACATCTTGCGAATCACGGTATTCGTTCAGTCCGCGCCAGGGTTCACGCAGCAAAGTGAAGTGGCAGATGGCGCGTCCGAAGTCCTGTATTCGGTGCTGGGTGAAGCGGGTGTCCACACGCGCACGTCGGTCGGTGTCTTTCAGCTACCGAAGAACGCAACGGTGGAGATGGATCTCATTGCCGCCGTTCGGCAAGATCTGCCGTAGCCCCCACCTTTGCCCAAAAGTAAAAACCGCCGCCACCCCCATGCGCGGTTTCACGCACCGGACGGGCGCGGTCGCATGCCTAAAATGACTTTCACTTGGGCTGCCGCAGGCATGACGCCGGCGGCAGCCCAAAGCATTTGAGGAGTACACGATGAACAAGCACAGCAACGCTGCGCGCGAAGAGTTGCGCCGCGCCGCGCTCGAATACCACGAGTTCCCGACGCCGGGCAAGGTGGCCATTCAGGCCACCAAGCAGCTGATCAACCAGCACGACCTGGCGCTGGCCTATTCGCCCGGCGTGGCCGCGCCCTGCGAGGAAATCGTCAAAGATCCCAACGCCGCCTACCGCTACACGAGCAAGGGCAATCTGGTGGCGGTCATCTCCAACGGCACCGCCGTGCTGGGCCTGGGCGACATTGGCCCGCTGGCGTCCAAGCCGGTGATGGAGGGCAAGGGCGTGCTGTTCAAGAAGTTCGCCGGCATCGACGTGTTCGACCTGGAGATCAACGAGAAGAACCTCGACAAGCTGGTGGACATCATCGCTTCGCTGGAGCCGACCTTTGGCGGCATCAACCTCGAAGACATCAAGGCGCCCGACTGCTTCTACGTCGAGCGCAAGCTGCGCGAGCGCATGAAGATTCCCGTCTTCCACGACGACCAGCACGGCACGGCCATCGTGGTCGGCGCGGCCATCCTCAACGGCCTGAAGGTCGCGGGCAAGGACATTCGCAACGTCAAGCTGGTCACATCCGGCGCGGGCGCGGCGGCGTTGGCGTGTCTGAACCTGTTGCTCAAGCTCGGTGTGCCGCGCGGCAACATCTTCGTCACCGACTTGGCGGGCGTGGTCTACGAGGGCCGCACCGAATTGATGGACGAGGACAAGATCCAGTTCGCACAAAAGACGGCGGCGCGCACGCTGAGTGAGGTGATCGAAGGGGCCGATGTGTTCCTCGGTCTGTCGGCGGGTGGCGTGCTCAAGCCCGAGATGGTCGCCAAGATGGCGAAGAGTCCGCTCATCATGGCACTGGCCAACCCGACGCCGGAGATCCTGCCCGAGGAAGTCCACCAGGTGCGCGACGACGCCATCATTGCCACGGGCCGCACGGACTACCCGAACCAGGTCAACAACGTGCTGTGCTTCCCCTACATCTTCCGGGGTGCGCTGGACGCGGGTGCGTCGACCATCACCGACGCGATGGAGATCGCCGCCGTGCACGCGATTGCCGAGCTGGCCCAGGCCGAGCAAAGCGAAGTCGTGGCTGCGGCCTATGCGGGCGAGAAGCTGGCCTTTGGCCGCGAATACCTCATCCCCAAGCCGTTTGACCCGCGCCTGATGATGAAGATCGCGCCCGCCGTTGCGCAGGCCGCGCAAGACAGCGGCGTGGCCACGCGCCCGATCCGCGACATGGAGGCCTACATCGAGTCGCTGCAAAGCCTGGTCTACGCCTCGGGCTCGATCATGAAGCCGATCTACGCGGCGGCCAAGCGCGCCAACAAGAAACGCGTGTGCTACGCCGAGGGCGAAGAGGAACGCGTGCTGCGCGCGGTGCAAATCGTGGTCGACGAAGGGCTGGCGCGCCCGACGCTGATTGGCCGCCCGGCGGTGATTGCCGAGCGCATCGAAAAGTTTGGCTTGCGTTTGGTCGAGGGCACGGACTACCAAGTGGTGAATGTCGAGAACGACCACCGCTACCGCGACTTCTGGCAGACCTATTGGCAGTTGACCGCGCGCCAAGGCGTGACCGAGCAGTTGGCCAAGATCGACATGCGCCGTCGCCTCTCGCTCATCGGCACCATGATGCTGCACAAGGGCGAGGTCGACGGCATGATCTGCGGCACCTGGAGCACGCCGAACGTGCACCTGTCCTACATCGATCAGGTGATCGGTCACCGCCCCGGCGTCAGCACCTACGCCGCCATGAATGGCCTGCTGCTGCCTGGACGCCAGGTGTTCTTGGTGGACACCCACATCAACTACGACCCCAGCGCCGAGCAACTGGCCGAGATCACCGTCATGGCCGCCGAAGAGATGCGCCGCTTTGGCATCCAGCCCAAGGCCGCCTTGCTGTCGCATTCCAACTTCGGCTCCAGCAACCAGCCCACCGCGCTCAAGATGCGCGAGACGCTCAAGCGGGTGCAGGCGCGCGCGCCCTGGCTGGAAATCGACGGCGAGATGCACGGCGATGTGGCGCTCGACGGCGAAGCCCGGGCCGCACACATGCCCTATGGCACGCTGATCGGTGATGCCAACCTGCTGGTCTTACCCAACCTGGACGCGGCCAACATCGCCTACAACCTGCTCAAGACGGCGGCGGGCGGCAACATCGCCATTGGCCCGGTGTTGCTGGGAGCGGCCAAGCCGGTCCACATCCTGACGGCCAGCGCCACCGTGCGGCGCATCGTGAACATGACCGCGCTCACCGTGGCCGACGCCAACGCCGGTCGCTGACACGCGCTCAGACCGCCTAAACGAATACTAAAAAATTCGTTTGGGCGGCTTCAATACCCCCGAATTTCGCTGCATTGCAGCGAAAGCGCTTGATTTTTGACGGCAGATCCACGACACTCACGCCTCGGCTGGCCGGGTTAACCCGGTCGATGCACCCCTGATAACCCCGTGTTTACCCTAAGAATGTCGGCAATGGATATGCCTCTTCGCTCCGTCAAAACCAATATCGTGCAATCGATCCGCGCGTTTCGCGTGCAGGATCTGCAGCAGGCCGCCCAGCAACTGGGTCACCATTTCCTCTACGCCAACCTCGCCCAGGCCCAGAGCAAGCAAGACATCCTGGACATGATCGCCAAGGAATTCACCTTCCCGGCCCAGTCCAGCAAGAGCTTTGACAGCCTGTACGACGGCATGACCGATCCGCTGCACAAGTCGGGTCCGCAGCCGGGCTTCATCGTGGTGCTGGAGCACATCCCGGCGCACGCCAAGTTCGACAAGGAAGCGCGCGAGCAGTTGCTCGACATCTTCCGCGAGGCCGCCGACTACTGGTCGGACCGCAAAGTGCCGTTCCGTTGCTTCTACTCGTTCTCGGTGGCGCGTGCCGCCAATGGTGCCAAGCCCCTGCCCGAACTCGAAGGCATCGATGGCCTGGAAGCCGGCGAGAAGATGCCCACCGACAAGCTGGTGGACGTCTCGCCCATGGCCTTGCGCATGAGCAGCCCGTTCAACGCCGGTTACTGGCTCAACGCCGCTTGAGTCGGGCGTTTTCGGACGCAGCCCCCAAAAGCCCGCGACAGCGGGCTTTTTTCATGGGCGCGGCGCGAAGGGATCCGCAGACAGGGCCCGCTCAAGCGTTTAAAGGTTAGGACTCACTTGCTGCGCCAGGGCCACGTAATCAGCCACTGGCACCTCTTCGGCGCGGCGCTGCACGTCGAACGTGCCGGCAAACCCGCGCTGCTCCAGCCAGCGTCCCAGCGTGTGCCGCAGCAGCTTGCGCCGTTGGCTAAAGGCCACCTGCACCAACTCCTGCAGCAGTGCGCGATCCAGCATCGGCGGCTCGGCCAGCGGCACCATGCGCACCACTGCGCTGTCCACGCGCGGCGGCGGGTCGAAGGACTCGGGTGGTACGAACAGCACATCTTCCATCACGTAGCGCCATTGCAGCATCACGCTCAGGCGGCCGTAGTCGGCCGTGGCCGGCTGCGCCACCATGCGGTCGATGACTTCCTTTTGCAGCATGAAGTGCTGGTCGGCGATGGCGTCCACCTGATCGAGCAGGTGAAACAGGATGGGTGAGGAGATGTTGTAGGGCAGGTTGCCCACCACGCGCAGCCGCACGCCGCCCAAGCGCTCGGCCAGCGCATGGAAGTCCACGCGCAGCACATCGGACTCGATGACGCTGAGCTGCGGGTGCGCACGCAGGCGCGCCGCCAAGTCGCGGTCGAGTTCGATGACGTGCAAATGCCCCAGGCGCTCGACCAAGGGTTGGGTCAACGCCGCCAGGCCGGGGCCGATCTCCACCATGGGCTGCCCTGGGCTCGGGGCGATGGCGCGCACGATGGCATCGATGATGCCGTCGTCGGTCAGGAAGTGCTGACCAAAACGTTTGCGGGCGATGTGCTTCACGGGACGGATGCCAGGGTCAGGTCACTGCGGCGGGTCGCGGTATTCCACATAGGCACGGCCTCGCACCTCCTGCGACCAGGCCTCAAAGACCTCGGGGTATTTGCGCGCCCGCAGTTGGTTGCGCACCATCTCGCGCAAATCACGCTCGCCGATGGGCGACTCGCGCCGGCCCAGCACCTCGATCAGGTGCACACCAAAGCGCGACACCAGTGGGTCCGACAGTTGGCCGGGTTGCAAGGTGTTCATCACTTCCTCGAACTCGGGCACAAACACACCGGGGCTGATCCAGCCCAGATCGCCACCTTGCGCGGCGCTGCCGTCTTGCGAATGCTCGCGCGCCAGCGCGGCAAAGTTGGCGCGTCCCGCCTCAAGGTCGCGGCGGTATTCGGCCAACCGCGCCCGCGCTTGCACGAGGCTGAGTTGCCCGCCTGGTCGCAACAGGATGTGACGCACATGGGTCTCGGTGACGGTGGCCACGGCGCTGGCGCGCCGCTGCACCACCTTGAGGATGTGAAAGCCGGCGCCCGAACGCACCAGCGGCGCAAACTGACCCACGCCCAATGGACGCACGGCATCCACAAACAGCGTCGGGTAGCGGTCCAATGGCTTGAGCCCCATCAGGCCGCCGCGCTCGCGCTCGGCGCCGCTGGACATTTGCAGCGCCAGGCTGGCGAAATCGGCCCCTTGTTGCAGGCGCTCCAGCGTTTGCTCGGCGCGTTGGCGCAGCGTGGCCACTTGCTCAGGGCTGGCGCTGTCGGGCACGGCGATCAGGATGTGCGCCAATTCCACGTCCGGGTTCAGGTTGCCGCTGGCTTGCAGCCGGGCCTGCACTTCGGCCTCGATGTCGGCATCGGTGATCTGGATGCGTCCGGGCACGTTGCGTTCGGCCAGGCGCTGGATGGTGATCTGATCGCGAAGTTCGCGGCGCAGCCGCTCGGGCGAGGAGCCTTCGGCGTTTGCTTTGGCGTGCAAGGCTTGCAGGCTCATGTTTTGTTGCGAGGCCAGCGTCAGCTCGGCCTGATCGATGGCGGCGGCATCGACGCTGATGCCCATCTCGCGGGCCAACTCCAGCATGGCCTTCTCGGAGATCAGGCGCTCCAGCGCGGGCTTCAAGGGCAACTCGGTCAACGGCTTGCCCGCGCGTTGGGCCTCTTGTTGCAACACGGCTGCCTTGAGCCGCACATCGTGGTTGGTGATGGGCACCGAATCGACCACGGCCACGATGTAATCGCGCGCGACATCGGCGGCCTGTGCCAGTGCCGTTGCGCCCACCAGCAAGACCAGGGTGAGCCACCGCGACACGGGACGAGAGGGGCAAGCAAAAGACAGAAACATGGACGCTTTCAATCGTAATGGCCAAAACGGCTGGGCGGCAGTGCCGGTGCTCGCAGGGGCATGTAACCGGGCACGTTGTTGCGGATGGAGCCGATGGCGTTGGTGCCCAGGCGCGAGAAGCCGACGAACTCCAGCTGGAACAACAGGCGCTGGCGCGACACGCCTTCGGCGATGAGCTGGCGCTCAGTGACGATGCGGCCCAGCCAGCAGCCGGCATCGTATTCGAAGCCGATGACCGACTCGACAAAGCGGCGATCCATGCCGCTGTAGTTGAGTCGCGCCACGCTGTACCAGCGTCCCTCGCCCAGGCCGCGCCCGATGCCCAGGTCTTCATCGGCACCACGCCACAGGTCGTGCAGCGGCCACTGCCAGCCCATGTCGAGCTGGCGCGAGTAAGGCGAGCCATCGTCGTTGTTCTGGGTGCGGTAGCCCGCGCTGATGACCCGGTATGAGCCGGGGCTGTAGCGACCCGCGATCATGCGCCGCTGCGCGTTGTTGGTCTTGGGGTTGTACTGCATGGCGCTGTCGACCGACCAAGCCCGCGTCAGGTTGAGTCCGGCGCTGACCAGCACATCGTTGAGACCCGCCGTGGGGGCCACATCGGTCACGGGGTTGAGCACCACATGCTCTTGCTGCATGCGCAGGCGCTGCGCGATGGCGAAGCGCGCGCCTTCCGCGCCCGTCTCCGGATCGATCAGGCGCGAGCTCGCACCCACGGTGAGCATGCGGCTGTCGGACACGCGGTCGTAACCGCCAAAGGTGTTCTCGGTGAAGATGCTGGCGAAGTTGTAGCCGTTGCTGCCCGAGTCGTAGTTGGGCAGGAAGTTCTGCTCGCGAAACGGTGTGTAGACGTAAAACGCCCGCGGCTCCAGGGTCTGCGTCCAATTCCGCCCGAACACGCGCAGGCCGCGCTCGAACACCATCCCGGTGTCCAGGCTGACGCTGGGCGTGGTCACGCTGGCCGAGGTCTGGCCGTTGCCCAGGGCTTGATCGAACTGGTAGTGGCGGCTGATGGCCTGCACCTTGGGCGTGAGGTAGCCATAGGGCGTGATGAACGGGCGGCTCAATTGCGCCACCGACACCGCGCGCGCGCCGTTGCAATTGGCGCCATAGGCGCAGTTGGGCTGGTCCTTGTCGTACAAGCCATTGCGGTTCGATTCGAAACGGGTGAGCTGGCCTTCGAGGCTGACGTCAAAGCCGCCGCGCACGCGCAGCGGTTGGTAGCGCACCCACATCTGTGGCACCCGGTCAAACGGCGGCGTGATGCGACTGCCCGTGGCATTGGTCGGGTCAGCCAGATCCTGCAAGGTCTGCCAGCGCTGCACGATCAGGCGCGATTGCAGGGTCTGGTTGGCCCAGCTCGTCTGCACATCGTTGGACAGCAAGCGCTGCACGCCGGTGGTGCCGGTCGAGGTGAAGTCTTTCCAGTAGTTGTCGTCGCTGACGCGGTTGAGGTTGACGTTCAGTCCCAGCGTGCCGCCGGCCACGCGGGGGTCGATCACGCCCGTGTGGTTCAAGGCAACGCCCCAGCGCTGCTGGCCGCCGCGCAACTGGTCTCGGTCCATGAAGTCGACACGCGCGATGCCGGCGAACGGTGCCAGCGGTGGCAGGCCTTCGAGGTAACGGAACTCGCTGCCGAGCTTCAGGCCGCGCTTGCTCCAATAGGTCGGGTACAGCGTCAGGTCGCGGTTCGGTGCGAGGTTGACGTAGTAGGGCTGCGTGTATTCCAGGCCGCCGATGTTGTCCACGCCCAGCGTGGGCGGCAGCAGCCCAGACTTGCGCTCCTCATTGAGCGGGAAGTCCACCGACGGCACGGGCAGGATGGGCACGCCCTTGAACACCAGCGACGCGCCCTCGGCCACGCCGAGGTTGCGGTCCGTGTCCAGCGTGATCGTGTCGCCCCGGAAGAACCAGTCCGGTACCCAGCTCGGTCCGGGCTTGCGCTGGCACGAGGTCAGGTCGGCCTTGTGCATGACGGTGGTGCCGCTGTCGACAAACTCAACACGCTCGGCCTTGCCGTTGAGTTGGCTCTTGGCCAGGCGGTATTGCGGCTGCGTGAAGAAGCCCTCGAAGGCATCGAGCTGCAAATCCAATGCGTCGCCGCGGTAGACATTGCCCTCGCGGTTGACGTAGACGTTGCCCCGGGCGCGCACGAAGTCGCGCGTCTGGTCGTAATCCACCGAGTCGGCGCGGATCAGCAAGCTGCCGCGTCGGATCGAGACTTGGCCTTCGAGCCGCGTTTCCAGATCGGTGCGGCCACTCAGGCGGTCGCTCTCGATGTAGGTGGGCAATTGCCGCGCGGCGTCGGTGTCGTATTTCTCTTGCAAGGCGCTGCTGGGCTGGAGCACCAGGGGCGGCGTCGCGGCGGGGGCTTGCATCTGCGCCTGCGCCAGCGGTGCTGCGGCCATCCCGGCCAGCACGAGCCAGGGCAGCAAACTCAGACGCGAAACAGGCTTCATCAAACGGTGGGGCGGTGGTGGCGCAAGGCGGCCATGCAGGGGCGATTTGTAGAATTTGGATTATCCATGAGCACCCCCACCTCCCCCACCGACGCCGCGCCCATCCTCTGGGCCGACCCGCAACGCGAACGCGCGTTTGAACAATGGCTGGCTCGACAAGCCAACGCCCATGGCTTGCACGCCCCCAGCGTGCGCGCCGCGTCCGCGGACGCGAGCTTTCGCCGCTACTTCCGCGTCGACGCCACGCACGGCACGCGCATCATCATGGACGCGCCGCCGGACAAAGAAAACAGCGAGCCCTTTGTGCGCATCGCCGCGTTGATGCAAGACGCCGGCTTGCTGGTACCGCGCATCCTCGACTGGGACCGCGAACAAGGCTTCCTGCTGCTCGACGACCTGGGCACGCACACGATGATGGAGGTCATCGACCGCGAGCGCGCCGAAGCCAACCTGCCGCTGTACAAGCGCGCCATCGACGCCTTGTTGCTGTGGCAGCAAGCCAGCCGCCCCGGCGTGCTGCCCGCCTATGACGAAGCGCTGTTGCAACGCGAGCTGGCGCTGTTTCCCGACTGGTACCTGGCGCAGCACCGCGCGCTCACCCTGAGCGAGGCGCAGCGCCAGATGCTCGACCAGACCTTCGCCCTCATCGTGCAGCGCAACCTGGCCGCACCGCAGGTCTATGTGCACCGCGACTTCATGCCGCGCAACCTCATGATCCCTGGCGACAGCGCCGAGGCCCGCCTGGGCGTGCTCGACTTTCAAGACGCCGTCTACGGGCCGGTGACCTACGACATCGCCAGCCTGATGCGCGACGCCTTTCTGAGCTGGGAAGAAGACTTCGTGCTCGACGTCACCATCCGCTATTGGGAAAAAGCGCGCAAACTCGGCGTCCTCGACCATGAGGATTGGGCGCAGGACTTTGGCGCGTTCTGGCGCGCCGTCGAGTGGATGGGCTTGCAGCGCCACCTCAAGGTCGCGGGCATCTTCGCGCGCCTGACCCTGCGCGACGGCAAGGCCAAGTACCTGGCCGACGCGCCGCGCTTCATCGGCTACATCCGCGCCACCGCCGCGCGCTACCGCGAACTCGCGCCGCTGCTGCACTTCATCGACGAGGTCGAGGGCCTGCAAGCCGCCAGCGGCTGGGCCTTTGGTCGCACCTGAGTCGCCCTGCACGCGCCGCCCCCATGCCCCGCTTTCATTGCCCCATCGCCCTGTCCGTCGGGCAGGAGATCGCCTTGCCCGAGGGCGCGGCGCGCCATGTGCAGGTGCTGCGCATGCAGCCGGGCATGGCCATCACGCTGTTCAACGGCGAAGGCGGCGAGCACAGTGCCGAGATCACCCACATGGGCAAGCGCGAGGTGCGCGCGCGCGTGCTCTCGCACCAGCCCGTTGAGCGCGAGGCCGCGCGTGCCGTGCACCTGGTGGTGGGCATGCCCGCCAACGAGCGCATGGACTGGCTGGTCGAGAAAGCCACGGAACTCGGCGTCGCCCGCATCACGCCGGTGATGACCGCGCGCAGCGTGCTGCGCCTGAGCGGTGAACGCGCCGACAAAAAGCGCGCGCATTGGCACGACATCGCCGCCAGCGCGTGCGAGCAATGCGGGCGCAACCGCGTGCCGCAGATCGACGCGCCGCAGACCTGGGACGCGTGGCTCGCGGCCTTGCCGCCCGCGAACGTCGATGCCGCGCAGCGCTGGGTGCTGTCGTTGCACCCGCAAGCCCAAACCGCGCGCGCCTTGCAGAGCCAAAGCGCCGCGCCCGCGATGGTGCTGAGTGGCCCGGAGGGCGGCTTGAGTGATGCCGAAGACGCCGCCGCCCGCGCCGCCGGCTTTGCGCCCATCACGCTGGGCGAGCGCGTGTTGCGCGCCGAGACGGCGGCGTTGGCTGCGCTGACCTGGTTGGTTGGCTGAGCCACACGGGCGACGCAACGCCTTGCGCGGCCCGAACGCAGCGTCTTAAACCGAACCCGCGAAGCGAAACACCGCCGTGCCCGCCATCAGGTTGGGCCAGGTGTCCACGCGCTGGCCGTCTTGCAGGCCGAAGCCGTCGAGCACGCGCAAGCCGTTCTTGTGCGCCAGCACCTCGAAGTCGGCAAAGGTGCCGACGCGGATGTTGGGCGTGTCGTACCACTGGTAGGGCAGGCGCTTGGTCACCGGCATGCGCCCGCGCAAGATGCTCAGGCGGTTCGGCCAGTGCGCGAAATTCGGGAACGCCACGATGCCCGTCTTGCCCACGCGCGCGGTCTCGCGCAGCATGACTTCGGCGTTGCGCAGGTGTTGCAGCGTGTCGATCTGCAACACCACGTCAAACGACTGGTCCTCGAACAGACTGAGCAAGCCCTGGTCGAGGTTGAGTTGCAGCACCTGCACGCCACGCGCCACGCAGGCGTGCACATTGGCGTCGTCGAGTTCCACTCCGTAGCCGGTGCAGCCCTTGTGCTGTTGCAGGTGCGCCAGCAAGGCACCGTCGCCGCAGCCCAGGTCGAGCACGCGGCTGCCCGCAGGCACCAGCGCGGCAATGGCATTGAGCAAGTCGTTCGTCATGGCCGTGCTCCGGTGTCGATGTGGTCGAAGTACGAGCGCACCACATTCAGGTAACGCGCGTCGTCGAGCAAGAAGGCGTCGTGGCCGTGCGGTGCATCGATCTCGGCGTAACTGACGGCGTGCTGGTTTTTCACCAGCGCCTGCACGATTTCGCGGCTGCGCGCGGGCGAGAAGCGCCAGTCGGTGGTGAAGCTCACCACCAGGAACTGGCTGCGCGCGCCCGCGAGCGCTTGCGCCAGATCGCCGCCGTGCGCGCGTGCCGGGTCGAAGTAGTCGAGCGCGCGCGTGATGAGCAAGTAGGTGTTGGCGTCGAAGTACTCGCTGAACTTGTCGCCCTGGTGGCGCAGGTAGCTCTCGATCTGGAACTCGATGTCCTGCGTCGAATACCTGTAGCCCGTCACGCTGTCGGCCACGGCCTCGCGCAGCTCGCGGCCAAACTTTTCGTTCATCACGTCGTCGCTGAGGTAGGTGATGTGCCCCACCATGCGCGCGATGCGCAGGCCGCGCTTGGGGATCACGCCGTGCGCGTAGAAATGCCCGCCGTGGAAGTCCGGGTCGGTGACGATGGCGCGGCGCGCCACCTCGTTGAAAGCGATGTTCTCGGCGGTCAGGTTGGGCGCGCTCGCCACCACCACCGCATGGCGCACGCGCGCCGGGTGTTGCAGCGTCCAGCTCAGGGCCTGCATGCCGCCCAGGCTGCCGCCCATCACGGCGGCGAGTTGCTCGATGCCCAGCGCGTCGAGCAAACGCGCTTGCGCGTTGACCCAGTCTTCTACCGTCACCACGGGGAAGTCGGCACCATAGACCTGCCCGGTGTCCGGGTGCGTGTGCATCGGCCCGGTCGAGCCAAAGCACGAGCCCAGGTTGTTGACGCCGATGACAAAGAAGCGGTTCGTGTCCACCGGCTTGCCTGGACCGATCATGTTGTCCCACCAGCCCTCGCTCTTGGGCTGGCCCTCGTAGACGCCGGCCACATGGTGCGAGGCGTTGAGCGCGTGGCAGATCAGCACCGCGTTGCTCTTGTCGGCGTTGAGCGTGCCGTAGGTCTCGTAGGCGAGCGTGTAGTCGCGCACCTGCGCGCCGCTTTGCAGCGGCAGCGGCTGGGCAAAGTGCATCGTGCGGGGTGTGGCGATGAAGGACATGGTGTCGGCCTCAGCCCTCGATCGGTTTCAGGTGTTGGCCGACGATGCCGGCGATCTCGAACATGGTCACGCTGTCCTTGCCAAACACGGGTTGGAGCTTGGCGTCGGCGCGCACCGTGCGCTTGTCTTTCGGGTCTTGCAGACCTTGGGCCTTGATGTAGTCCCACAGCTTCTTGACCACTTCGGTGCGGGCCACGGGTGCGTCGCCGATGACGGCAGCCAGATCGGCGCTGGGCGTGAAGCCGGCGCTGACCTTGCGCGGTGCTTTGGGCTTGGCGGTTTTGGCCGCAGCGGTTTTCTTCACTGGGGTCTTCTTGGCAGCGGTTTTACCGGCGGCCTTGACCAGCGCGTTGGTGGTGGGCGTGCGCCCGCCGCGCGGCGGGTATTTGCTCTCGCGCGGCTCGAACGCAAAGGCGACTTTGCCCGCTTCCGGGTCCCATTGCAGGAAGGCCTTGAACGCGCGGCGCGTGCGCATGGACACGAACTTGTCGAGCAAGTCGGTCTTGCCCGTGGCGAGCAGTTTCTTCACCTGCTCCAGGTCGATGGGCTGCTGCAAGATGATCTTGCCCGTCTTGAAGTCGCAGCTCGGTGTGGGTTGCGCATCGGTCGGCACCGACTTGCTGCACACGTAGTTGCTGCCGTGCTCGTGCACGGGCGCGCCGCACTTGGGACACGCGCCCAGCGCTTCGGCGCTGCCAAAGTCCACGATCTCGCCCGTCTCCTCCGACTTGTCGTCGCCGAAGTCGAATTCGAGTTTCCAGTTCTGCTCGGCCTCGTCGAACTTCAGCGCGATCTCGGCGGTGAACGGCCAGCCGGCCTTGGAGCGGAAGCCCTCCAGCGGCCCGATGCGCTTGTCGCGCACAAAGGCCTCGGCTTCGCTCACTTCAAAGGTGCGCCCGCCGGGGATCTTGCTGAACGAGAAGCCGCAGCCCTCGCTCGCGCCGTCCTTGCCCGTGCAGCCGTAGCGGCGGTAGTTTTCTTTCACCACGCCGCCGCACTTGGGGCACGGCACGCCCAGCGTGGCGTAGTCACCGGGCACGGTGTCGCGGTCGTAGGTCTTGGCTTTTTGCACGATGTGCTCGGTCATGGCCGCGATCTCGCGCATGAAGGCCTCGCGGCTCAACTGGCCGTGCTCCATCTGCGAGAGCTTGTGTTCCCACTCGCCCGTGAGTTCGGGCTTGGAGAGTTCCTCCACGCCCAAACCGCGCAGCAGCGTCATCAACTGGAACGCCTTGGCCGTGGGGATGAGTTCGCGGCCATCGCGGTGCATGTACTTCTCGTTGATGAGCCCTTCGATGATGGCCGCGCGCGTGGCTGGCGTGCCCAGGCCTTTTTCCTGCATGGCTTCGCGCAGCTCGTCGTCTTCGATCCACTTGCCCGCGCCTTCCATCGCGCCCAGCAGCGTGGCTTCGGAGTAGCGCGCGGGTGGGCGCGTCTTCAGGCCCTTGGCCTCGACCGATTCGGTGCGGGCCATCTCGCCCGCTTTCAGCGCCACCAGGGTCTTGCCGTCCTCCGAATCTTCCTCGGCCTCTTTGCCGTAGATCGCCATCCAGCCCGGTTGCACCAGCACGCGGCCTTCGGTGCGGAAGGCGTGGCTCACGCCCGCGTGGCTGACGGTGCTGATGCGCGTGGTCACCAGGTATTCGGCGCTGGGGAAGAACACCGCCATGAAGCGGCGCACCACCAGGTCGTAAATCTTTTGCTCGGCCTCGCTCAGGCCCTTGGGAGCTTCCAGCGTGGGGATGATGGCAAAGTGGTCGCTGACCTTTTTGTCGTCGAACACACGCGGGATCTTGCGCACGTAGTTGTGGTTCAAGGCCACCAGCGCATGCGGCGCCAGGTGCTTCATGCCGGAGTCGGCCAGCATCTCGAAGGTCTGCTTGACCACGGGCACGTAGTCTTCGGGCAGGTGGCGCGAATCGGTACGCGGGTAGGTCAAGGCCTTGTGGCGCTCGTACAGGCTTTGCGCCAGCGCCAGTGTGGTCTTGGCCGAAAACCCAAAGCGGCCGTTGGCTTCGCGCTGCAAGCTGGTCAGGTCAAACAGGCCGGGGCTGGCCTTGGTGGCGGGCTTGCTCTCTTCGGTCACCGTGGCGGCTTTGCTGCGCACCGCGTTGGCAATGGCCAGGGCTTCCGCCTCGCTCCAGACGCGGTCGGCTTTTTTCTCGGCGTCTTCGCTGTCTTTCTTGAACTCGGGGTTGAACCACTTGCCCGCGTATTCGCCCGCGTCCACCAGGAACGAGGCGTGCACCTCCCAGTAGTTGCGGCTGACGAACTTGCGAATCTCTTCCTCGCGCTCGACCACCACCGACAGCGTGGGCGTTTGCACCCGACCGACCGTGGTCAAGAAGAAGCCGCCATCGCGCGAGTTGAAGGCGGTGAACGCGCGCGTGCCGTTGATGCCCACCAGCCAGTCGGCTTCGGAGCGGCTGCGCGCGGCGTCGGCCAGACCGCGCATTTGCTTCTCGCTGCGCAACTGGTCAAAGCCGTCGCGGATGGCTTGCGGTGTCATCGACTGCAACCACAGGCGCTGCACCGGCTTGTCCAGCGCCTTCTTGCCGTTGGCGTATTGCACGATGAGGTTGAAGATCAACTCGCCCTCGCGCCCCGCGTCACAGGCGTTGATGATCTGCGCCACGTCCTTGCGCTTGACCTGCTTGACCACCGCGTTCAGGCGCGTCTTGGTCTTGTCCACGGGCTTCAAGTCAAAGTGCGGCGGGATCACGGGCAGGTTGGCAAAGCTCCACTTGCCGCGCTTGACGTCGAACTCTTCGGGCGCCTGGATCTCCACCAGATGGCCGACCGCGCTGGTGACGATGTAAGTCTCGTTCTCGAAGTGGTCGTCGTGTTTCTCGAACTTGCCGGCGACCGGTGTGAGCGCGCGCACGAGGTCATTGGCGACCGAGGGCTTTTCGGCGATCACGAGGGTTTTGCTCATTTCGGTTCCTTGGAGGAAGGGGTCACTACAATTTGCGCTTCACGCGCGCGCACGCGCACACGCGTGCGTACGTATTCAAGTTAACAGAGTTTTTTCGTGACCCGCAAAACCCCTTCGACCTCGGCCCCTTCCAAACACACCTCGGGCCGCACCGCCAGCCGCTCCACCCGCCCCGCGCTGCGCACCTCCGCAGCCCGTCGCATCCAGGTGCGCCGCTCGGGCGTGCATGGCAAAGGCGTGTTTGCCGTGGCCGACATTCCCGAAGGCGAAGTCATCATTGAATATGTGGGCGAGGTCATCACCTGGAAAGAAGCCCTGCGCCGCCATCCGCATGACCCCAGCGACCCGAACCACACGTTTTACTTTCACATCGACGACAAGCATGTGATCGACGCGCTGTACGGCGGCAACTCCTCGCGCTGGATCAACCACTCGTGCGAACCCAATTGCGAGCCCGACGAGATCGATGGCCGCATCTACATCCGCGCCCTGCGCAACATCCACGCGGGCGAAGAACTGCACTACAACTACGGCCTGGTCATCGACGCACCGCTCACGCCCGAACTCAAGGCCGACTACCCCTGCTGGTGCGGCAGCAAGAGCTGTCGCGGCACGCTCTTGAGCAGCAGCATCGAAGAGGCCGAGGCTCCCAAAAAAGCCCGCGCCGCCAAGCCCAAGGCCAAGGGCCGCGCAGCGGCCTGAGGCCCCGCGCCCTGCTGCCATGATCCGCTGGCCCGCCGAAACCATCTGGCAGCAACTGGCGGACCTGCTGCCGGGCATCACCGTCGAGGTCTTGCCCGAGGTCGATTCGACCAACACCGAACTCATGCGCCGCGCCCGTGCCGGCCAGACCGACGCCGTGCTGCTGGTGGCCGAGCGCCAAAGCGCCGGGCGGGGCCGCCTGGGCCGCACCTGGCACGGCGAGGCGGGCCAGACCCTCATGTTCTCGCTCGGCCTCATGCTCGCACCGCGCGAGTGGTCGGGCCTGTCGCTGGCTGTGGGCCTGTCGCTGGCGCAGAGCCTGGACCCACAGCGCCGCCACGGCCTGCAACTCAAGTGGCCCAACGACCTGTGGCTGCCCCTGGGCGCGGGCGGCATGGGCAAGCTCGGCGGCATCCTGATCGAGACGGCGGTGGGTGCCAGTGCGTCGGCGGCGCGTTACACCGTCATCGGCGTGGGCCTGAACATCGTCGCGCCCGTGGCCGACGGCCTGGCCCATCCCCCTGCGGGCTGGCACAGCGCCGACGCCGCCGCCAACGCCCCCGACGTGCTGGCCCAGGTGGCCGCGCCGTTGTTGCGCGACGTGCAGGCCTTTGCCGAACGCGGCTTTGCGCCCCTGCAAACCGCCTTTGATGCGCGCGACGCCCTGCGCCAGCAAGCCGTGGTGCTGAGCGATGGCCGCGAGGGCCAGGCCCTGGGCGTGGACGCCCAAGGCGGCTTGCGCGTGCAAGTGGCTGGCGAGGTGCAGACCATCACATCCGCCGAAGTGAGCGTGCGCCGCGCCCCCACGCCCGGAGCCGCGCCATGAAACGCCTGTGGCTGACCGTGCTGCTCCTGGCTGCGGCCAACGCGTTTTACTGGGCCTGGAGCCACGACCACCTGCAAGCCCTGGGCTGGGGCCCCGAGCGCGTGCGCGAGCCGGAGCGGCTGGAGCAGCAGGTCAAGCCGGAGGCGATGCAGGTGTTGCCGAAGGAGGCCCCGCAGCAGGGGGCAGAGCGCTGAGGTTTGTGTTTGCTTTGGTGTTTGTGATGCCCGCTTTGCGCGGGCTTTTTAATGCTTACGTGGGTATAGTTGGGGCTTGTGTGCCGGGGGCCGCCTTTGCTTGGGGTTGTGGTGGGTGGCGGCTTGTCGGCTTTATCAAAGTTGGGCGTGATGTACGCGTGGAGTGCAATGAATGGCCTGGTCTATTACCGGCAAGCGAACCGGTCTCGTTCTTAGCGTGTCCGACTCTGGCAGCCCCGTTTGTCACGGGCGGGGGCTCCATGAGCTCGCACCGCCCAGCCTTCATGATTTCGGCCACAGCGTAGATCACACATTGCTGCGTCGCATTCGAGCCGCAGAATGCAGTTGGTCACTCCATTCTTCGACAGAATCTGAGCTACAGATTGACAGCGGCGGGGTTGGATTGTTTGCGCGAGTTCAAGAATCTCGAGGCGTGTCGCACGGGATGTTTATGTTTTACGAGCATTCGTTGGATGCTGTCACTTGCGCGGTAGTGGTGCCCAAAGAAACGTTCTCTCATATCCGACGGCTGCTGGAGCTTGTCCTACTTTCCGATTCTCTAGGTTATGCAGTCGTAGCTGAGTTCCACGGTTTTCGAGTACCGCATGCACAGACAGAAACTCCTACATTGCAAGAGTTCGTTGAGGGACGACCGTTGTTCTTTAGCAAGGTTTCGTTTTCAGTGCAGGCCACAGAATGACGCATAACCCATTTATCGAGGCGAGCCATAAGAGGTCATCTCACGCCCAACGATAGAAGTCACCGTCAAGTCTGCGCAGTGGACGAGCCCTGTTGAAAACGGGTCTTAAACCCAACGACTCAACGCGAATCGACCACACCAACCCCTGAGACGAAGATGACCATCCCCGTCGCGTTTGTTCATGAAGCATTACTTGGTTACAACTATCTGCCCGCACAGAGGCGCAGCAAGGAAGAGCTCCCTCCGATCTTTTCCTCAGAGACTTTTACGCCAGCCGCGGCAGCACCACTTTTGTCATTGAAGCCGACCACTCGTGGATTTGATTTGGTCGAGTACCGTGCTACGAAGTTCAACTCTGTCTCGCGCTCGTATGCGATCCCACACCCGATTGCTTATGCGCAACTAGCAAAATGCATCGCCGACAACTGGAACGCGATAGAGACGTTCCAAAGTTCTCACGTCAGCATGATTCGTCCTCGTCAGCACAAAGACAAGCGAATCATCATCATGGACTACGAAAAGTCTTCTGCGCGGTCTTCGAGGGCTCGGCGACTAGCATTCAACAAAAGATATGTGGCAAGAGCAGACATCGCCACTTGTTTTCCTAGTGTTTACACGCACGCAATTCCTTGGGCAGTCGTCGGAAAAGCAGCCGCCAAGCTTGTGACAAAAGAGGGGTGGCACAACGAACTCGACTTCCACGCAAGAAGATGCGTGCGCGATGAGACTCAAGGAATTCCGGTTGGCCCCGGGACCTCAAACATCATTGCCGAGATTCTTCTTTCGGTCGTCGATCAAAAGCTTGCACCGGATTTCAACTTCCTACGCGGAGGAGCGGTGAACGGTATGTCTCGATTCATCGACGATTATTCCTTCTACTGCGACTCATACGATGAGGCGGAGCGGTTTATTCGGCGGCTAGATGAAGAACTAAACGCTTTGCGGCTCCGCCTGAATGCCAAGAAGACAGCCATCGTCACGCCTTTGACACCGTTCGGTGATCTTTGGGCTACTGAACTTGCTCTGAGGTTGCCATCCGCCACCACCCCGCTGAATGAATACAAATCCACAAGCTATCTTGAATTCGCCACGTCGTTGGCTACGAAGCACCCAGAGGGCAGTGTTCTTAAGTACGCCGCTAGCGCGCTGGTAAGAACCAATCTCAGCCCTTTGGCAAAGGAGGCCACACTTGACTACCTGCTGGTACTCGCGGTGGCGAATCCAGTACTCCTTCCCCTCCTCGAATCACTTTTCGACAACACGAAGACGCTGGGGCGCGTACGCTTCCCGTCGCGCATCATTGAGATATTAAGGGACGGTGCTGCTCGCCATCGTTCAGATACTATGGCGTGGACTTTGTACTACTGTCGAAAGTACAGCCTTGCTATCCCGGACGACGTTGCGGACGCAGTGATCAAGACTGAGGACTGCATAGCAATCCTGACTCTGTTTTACACAGGACAGCATCTTGCAAAGATCACTGCTTGGACGGCTGTCCTTGACAAGTCGGACGCGTACGTTTTAGACCGCTACTGGCTTCTCCTCTACCAACTGCATGTCCATGGACATGTCGGCGCCGACTTCTGCTCGGTTCCGAAAGCGTTCGACGCATTGAAAGCCGCCAGCGTCAGCTTTGTTGTCTAACGGCGCGCCATTGCGATGTCTAATCCTTCCATAGAAAGGACGCTGCCTTACAAGCCGGTCAGTGCCTTTCATATCAACCGTCGGCTGCCCCCATGCCCCTCATCAACCTAACCCTCCAAAGTCCCAAGACCGCCGCTTTCAAAACCGGCGTGCTCGACGCCGTGCAAGACGCACTGGTGCATGTGGGCGTGCCGCCGACCGACCGCTTTCACCGCGTGCTGGAGCTGTCGCCTGAGGACTTTCGCTTCGACCGCACCTACCCCGACGTCGCCGGCCAGCGCAGCGACGACTTTGTGTTGATCGAGGTGCTGTGGTCCGTGGGCCGCAGCGTCAAGGTGAAGAAGCAGTTCCTAGCGCACCTGATCGAGCGCCTGTCCGCCCAGGGCCATCAGCCCGAGGACGTGATGGTGGTCTTCAAGGAAACCAATTGGGAGAACTGGTCCTTCGCCGGTGGGCGGCAGATTCACGTCTGACCGCCCAAACATCGCTAAGCCATCACTTGATCGGCGACAACAACTTTTCGTTGATGACCAGGTTGCGCACGCCGTGGGCGTGGTCTTCCTTGAACGCATTGCCCTGGCACCACTGACCCACGCTGGCCGCGTTGACCTTGATGACGCGCGGGCGCACGCTCCACGACACCTGCAGGGGTGAGCCTTTTTCGTTGTAGGCCGGGCCGGTGGTGGAGCCGGCGTACTGGATGGGCGTGCCCGTGTTCTTGGGGATGTTGAGCGCCTGGTGGTAGCCGTTGACCTGACCGACCTGGGTCAGCGCTTGGAAGTCGGCGGCCTTGGCGTCGTTGACCAGCACAAACACCTGCGCTTCGACGCGCAGTTGCGGGTTGGTGTCGGTCTCGCTCAGGCACGCGCCGAGCGTGGCGCCCGGCACGACTTGTGCCGTGCTGTGCACATAGTGGATCTCGATGGTGTCGCCCGCTTGCAGACCGCCGTGCTCGCTTTTGCACACGTCGGCGTCCAGGGGCTTGGCTTCCGCTGCGCTGAGTTTGCCTGAGTACTTGTAGCCGCTTTCGTAACCGTGGCCATCGCCGGGGCCGGCGTAGGTGGTGAACTCACCGCCTTTGTGCTCGGCGTTTTTGTGGAAGTGGATGTTGCACAGGTTCATCTGCGTGTAGGCCGGTGCGGTCGAGAACGCGCGCTGGTTGCTGCCGCGCTTCAAGGCCAGGTCGCGCGGCGACTGCGGGCCAAAGCCCTTGCCATCGGTGTTTTTCTCGAGGGCCGCGTTTTGTGCGGCGATGGTCGCTTCGTCGGCGTGACCGTGCGAGGTGTCACGGGCCTGGGCAACGCCCACAGCAAGGATGGGCAAGAGCGCCAGGGCAGCAAACCTTTTCATGGAAAACCTTTGTCGAAACTTCAAAACGATGAGGTTCGCAAAGCTACCACACAGGCTGGGGCCATTTGCCGACCCCAGCCGCAGGTTTACCCGTGGCGTGTGTCTTGGGCAGCCCGTCAGGCCGCCACCGCCTCTGCCACCTGCGCCACCGGCGCGGGTGTGCGGATCAGGTAATCGAACGCGCTGAGTGCCGCCTTCGAGCCCTCGCCCGCCGCGATGATGATTTGCTTGTAAGGCACGGTCGTCACGTCGCCTGCGGCAAACACGCCGGGCAGGTTGGTGTGGCATTTGGCATCGATGACGATCTCGCCGAATTTGCTCAGCTCGACCGTGCCCTTGAGGAACTCGGTGTTGGGCACGAGACCAATTTGCACGAACACGCCTTCGAGTTCGATGTGGTGCTCGGTGCCGCTCGCGCGGTCCTTGTAGCGGATGCCGTTGACCTTGCTGCCGTCGCCCGTGATCTCGGTCGTCTGCGCGTTCACATGGATGGTGACGTTGGGCAGGCTCTTGAGTTTGTTGACGAGCACCGCGTCGGCTTTGAGTTGGTCGGCAAATTCGATGAGCGTGACGTGTTGCACCACGCCCGCCAGGTCGATAGCGGCTTCCACGCCCGAGTTGCCGCCGCCGATGACGGCTGTGCGCTTGCCCTTGAACAGCGGGCCATCGCAGTGCGGGCAATAGGCCACGCCTTTGTTTTTGTATTCCTGCTCGCCCGGCACGTTGACGTTGCGCCAGCGCGCGCCGGTGGTGAGGATGACGCTGCGCGATTGCAGGCGCGCGCCGTTCTCAAGCTCGACGCCGACGTAACCGCCTTCGGTCTCGGCCGGGATGAGGCGGCGCACGCGCTGCAGGTTCATCACGTCCACGTCATAGGCTTTGACGTGCGCTTCGAGCGCCGCCGAGAATTTGGGGCCGTCGGTCTCCAGCACCGAGACGAAGTTCTCGATGCCCAGCGTGTCGTTGGTCTGGCCGCCCATGCGCTCGGCCACCACACCCGTGCGAATGCCTTTGCGTGCGGCATACACCGCCGCTGCGGCACCGGCCGGGCCGCCGCCCACCACCAGCACGTCGAACGCGTCTTTGGCGTTGAGCTTGGCAGCGTCACGCGCTGCCGCACCCGTGTCGAGCTTGGCGACGATTTCTTCCACCGTCATGCGGCCCGAGGCAAACACCTCGCCGTTCAAGAAGACCATGGGCACGGCCATGATCTGGCGCGCTTCCACTTCCGCCTGGAAGGCGCCGCCTTCGATCACCACGGTGCGCACCCGTGGGTTGACGATGGCCATGAGCGACAGCGCCTGCACCACGTCCGGGCAGTTGTGGCACGACAGGCTCATGTAGACCTCGAAGGCGTAGTCGCCGTCGAGCGCGCGGATGCTGTCGATCACGTCGGCCTCGACCTTGGGCGGATGACCGCCCGTCCACAACAAGGCCAACACCAGCGAGGTGAACTCATGCCCCAGCGGCAGACCGGCAAAGCGCACGCCCTGCGTCTCGCCAGCACGCGCCACCACGAAGGAGGGCTTGCGCGCATCGTTGCCCGAGGTGTCAAGCGTGACTTTGTCGGACAGGCCGACGATGGTGTCGAGCAGCTGGCGCATGTCCGCGCTGGTCTCGTCGTCGCCCAGCGAGGCGATGAGGTGGATGGGCTGGCGCAGCAAGCCGAGGTATTGCTGCAGTTGTGCTTTGAGGGTGTCGTCGAGCATGGTGTTCTCCTTGTGGGGTGCACTCGTCCGGGCCCGACGCGATCACGCCGTGCCAGGTTGGTCAATGGGGGGATGCTGGGAGCAGCGCACGCCGCCGGGCGTCATGCGCTGGACCCAACACCCTGCGCGCAGGGTGTTGGCCGCGATCCTTAGATCTTGCCGACCAGGTCGATGGAGGGAGCCAGGGTCTTGGCGCCTTCTTTCCACTTGGCGGGGCACACTTGGCCGGGGTTGGCGGCGGTGTACTGGGCAGCCTTCAGCTTGCGCAGGGTCTCCGACACGTCGCGGGCGATTTCGTTGGAATGCACTTCCATCGTCTTGATGACGCCATCGGGGTTGATGATGAAGGTGCCGCGCAGCGCCAGGCCCTCTTCGGCGATGTGCACGCCAAAGGCGTTGGTCAGTTGGTGCGTGGGGTCACCCACCAGCGGGAACTTGGCCTTGCCCACGGCGGCCGAGGTTTCGTGCCACACCTTGTGCGAGAAGTGGGTGTCGGTGGTGACGATGTAGACCTCGGCACCGGCTTTCTGGAACTCGGCGTAGTTGTCGGCCGCGTCTTCGATTTCGGTCGGGCAGTTGAAGGTGAAGGCCGCCGGCATGAAGATCAGCACGGACCACTTGCCCTTGAGGCTGGCGTCGCTGACTTCGATGAATTCGCCTTTGCCGCCACGGTTGACGAAGGCGTTGGTTTTGAACGGCTGAACCTGGGTGTTGATCAAGGACATGAGAGAGCTCCAGTTGGTTGATAAAAACTATGAATCGTTGCTGATCCATTGGCATGAATTATAGGGACGGGCGTGCCCTTGCCCAATGGATTGTCACTATCGCACCGATTGGCAAAGGCTTATTTGGTCAGGATCAACTTGCCCAGCCGCGTGCGTTGCAGGCGGTAGGTGTCGCCCGCGTGCTGGATGAGCACCACGTCGCTGTTGCCGAACAAGGCGTCGCTGTGGAGCTGGGGTGGCGGGCCCGCGCGCTCGGGGCTGGCGCTGGCGGCGCGCGTCGCATCGGCCGCTGGCGCAGGCACCCGGGTCGACGCGACTGCGCCCGTGCGAGGGTCTGCGTTGGAGCGCCGCGGCGAGCTCATGGCCGGTTCGGTTGGGTGATGAAGCCGATGTGTTGCAGACCCGCGCGCTGGGCGGCGGTCATGGCCTGGGCCACGTGGTCATAGGGCACTTGGCGGTCACCTCGAATGTGCAGCGCAGGCTGCGGGTCGCGTTGCGCGGCGCGCTGCAATTGCTCGGCCAAGCCCGCTGCGTCCAGGGCCTGCTGGCCCAGAAAGTAATGGCCTTGTGCGTCGATGCTCAATTGCAGCGTGTCCGCTGGTGCTGGCGCGCGCGCGCTGCTGCTGCGCGGCAGGTCCACCTTGACCGCGTGCTGGATCACCGGCACGGTGATGATGAAGATGACCAGCAGCACCAGCATGACGTCGACCAACGGCGTCATGTTGATCTCGCCCATCACCTCGTCGTCGTCGTGGGTCTCAAAAGCCATGCTGTGCTCCGGCAGGGCTGGCGATGCGCGTGCCCGTGACGTAATAGGCGTGCAGGTCGTGGGCGAAGCGGTTCATGCGCCCGATCAAAAACTTGTTGCCCCGCACCAGCGCGTTGTAGCCCAGCACCGCCGGGATGGCCACGGCCAGGCCGAGCGCGGTCATGATGAGGGTTTCGCCAATCGGGCCGGCCACGGCCTCGATGCCCGCGTTGCCGCTGACCCCGATGTTCACCAGCGCGTGGTAGATGCCCCAGACGGTGCCGAACAGCCCGACAAAGGGGGCGGTCGATCCAATCGAAGCCAGCACGGCCAGACCGTTTTGCAAGTGGGTGGTGTGGTCGTCGATGCTGTTGCGCAGGCTGCGCGTGACCCAGTCGCTGATATCGAGCCGATCGTGCAATTGCTTTTGTGCGGCCTGGTGGTGCTCGGTCGCTTCTTGCCCGGTTTGCGCCAGTTGCAGGAACAGATTGCGCGGTCGCTGGCCCAGTACGGCCAGCCCTTCTGCCAAGCTGGTGCAGTGCCAGAACGCCTCGCTGCCCAGCGCGTTTTGTTTGTGACGCCAAACGTCCAGCGCCTTGAGCACGATGACGATCCAGCTCAGCACCGACATGCCCAGCAACAGCAGCAAGATGCCGCGCGTGACCCAGTCGCCTTGCAGCCAGATGTGGGAAAAACCAAAAGAAGACATGACTTACTCCAGAACAAAACGGACAGGAACGTTGAACCACATGGCCTCGGGCACACCCTGGCGCTGCCCCGGCACAAAGCGCCAGCGCGGCACGGCGTCGAGCGCCGATTGATCGAGCCGCGCAAAGCCACTCGATGTGCGCAGCTCGACGCGCTCGGGCAGACCCTGGGCACTGATGAGCACATGCAGCACCACCGTGCCTTGCTCGCCCAGGCGGCGGCTCATGCGCGGGTAGACGGGCGGCGGGTTGTGCAGGTAGGCCGCGTCCGCAGACGGCAACACCACCGCCGACTCGTTCGCGCGCGATCGGGCGGCACGGTCGGTGCCGGCTGCGGCAGCCGGTGCGGCCGCGAGGCTGTTGGATGCGCCGCCCGATGTGGCGGGGCTGGCAGTCGCTGCGCTCGTCGTCGTTGTGCTCGAAGGCGCCGGATTCGCGGACGGCGTGGGCGTGGGTGCTGCTGGCGTGGTGCGTTGCGGTTGCACCGTGGGGCGCGCGTCGGTGCGTGGGGCCAGGGCGGTGGCCGCGCGCGTGGTGGCGGGCTCTTCGATCAACACCTGGGCGAGGAGGGGCTCGCCCGAGAGCAAGGCCGCAGGTTGCGCGCTGTCCCACGACTGCACCAGCCACAGCACGCCGCCATGCGCGAGCAGCACCAGCGCGCCCACGCGCAGCCAGCGTTGTGGTGCGACCGCGTGCACGCGAGGGTTCATGTGTGCGCCCATTGCCGCATGAGGTTGTGATAGACCCCGCTGAGCGCGATGGTCTCGGCAGATTCGCCATGGCGCGCGCGCAGTTGCAGCAGGTTCATGTCGAGGTCAAACAGGATGCGACGCTGCTCGTCGCTGCGCACCATGCTCTCGATCCAGAAAAAACTCGCCAGCCGCACGCCGCGTGTGACCGGCGTGACCTCGTGCACGCTGGTGCCCGGGTACAGCACGGCATCGCCCGCGGCGAGCTTGACGCCTCGGCTGCCGTAGGTGTCTTGCACCAGCAGTTCACCGCCGTCGTAGTCGGCGGGATCGCTCAAGAACACGGTGCACGAGACATCGCTGCGCACCCATTCGCCGGTGGCGGCGGAGCGCAGCACCGCGTTGTCGATGTGCGCCCCGAAGTGGTTGTGTTCACCGCCATAGCGGTTGAACAACGGGTTGAAGATGCGACGCGGCAAGGCGGCTGAGAAGAACAGCGCGTCGCGCTGCAAGGCCCCCAGGATCAGGGCTTGCAGGCGGCGCGAGGCGTCGCTGTCTTGCGAGAGCTGCTGGTTGTGTTTGTTCTGTGCCGCCTGTGCGCCCGCGCTCTGTCGCCCGGCGTTCCACGGGGCGTCGTCGCCCAGCAGCGCGCGCGCAGCATGCACTTCGTCGGCGGTGAGCAGTTGTTTGAGTTGCAGCAGCATGGGCGCCTCCGGCGTGGTTTCAGAACAAGGTCTTCACGCCCAGCTCGATGCGCCGTGGCGCCCCCGGCACATAAAAGCCCCGGTAGAGCTGGTCGGCGTAGAGCCGGTTGGTGAGGTTGTTGACGTTGAGCTTGAGCAGCGTGTTCTCGCTCAGCGTGTGCTCCACCATCGCGTCCACGGTGGTGAAGGCGGCCGCGGTGAGCGTGCGGTTTTGATCCGGGCTTTGTTCGCTGCGGTGGTTCACGCCGCCGCCGATGCGCCACAGCGCCGACAGGCGATACGTGCTCCAGAGGCTGGCGCTGTGCTTGGGCGTGAGCGCGGGGCGGTCGCCCTCTTGCTGCGCGATGCCGGTGGCGCTGCTGGTGTCGATGCGGGCCAGTGGAATCCAGGTGTGGTTGTAGAACACCTCCCACGCCGGCGTGATGCGCCCGGCGAAGTTGAACTCCATGCCGCTGGCGTGTCGCTTGCCCGAAAGCAAATACTGGTTGGCGGCGGTGTCGATGTCGGTGTTGCGCTCGTTGTATTTCTCCGAGCGAAAGACCGCCACGCCCAGCAACGCACGCTGCTCGAACAGGTCCATTTTGGTGCCGACCTCGATGTTGCGGCTCTTCTCCGGCGGCGTGTTGACCAACGCGGTGTTGTTGCCCGCCAGTGCCTGGTTGATGGCGTATTGGTAGGTGTCGCCCGAGGTGTTGTACGAGGTGCCATACGAGGCGTACCACGTGGTGTCGTCGCGTGGTTGCCAGATCAGGCCCAGCCGTGGGCTCCAGAGGTTTTGCGCCAGGTCGATGCGGTTGCCACTGCTGTCGCCGTACATGGCGTTGAAGCGGTCGAGCCGCAGGCCGGCCAGCGCACGCCATTGCGCGTTGAGGCTCACCGTGTCTTGTGCGTAGAGGCCCAGCGTGTGGGTCTTGAAGGGGTTGGTGGCAAAGCGGCGGTCATCGACGCGGCTGGCACCGTCGTTGGGTGTGCCGACGGTGGTGGTGTAGATCGATGTGCCCGCCAGCGTGTTGCCGGCTGCGCTGTTGTTGCGTTCGGCGGCTTCGCGCGACAGGTCCACGCCGGCGATGACGGCGTGCGGCAAGCCCCACGCTTGCGTTTGGCCGTTGTATTCCACTTGCAGTTGCGTCAGATGGCTCACGCCCCAGCGGCCCTTGGGCGTGCGCGTCAGCAGCGTGGCGTCGTTGATCTGGCTCAGCTGCGTGACCTGTTGGCCCGGGCAGGCCGCGCGTTGCGCCACCGCCGCCGCCGAGGTGCCGGTGGCGTTGCCATTGCAAAAACCGATGGAACTGGTCCACAGGTCGCGCTGGTACAGGCCGTGGCGCAGGGTGGTGCGCACTTCGCCCTCCGCGTCGAGGCGGCGCTTGTGCGAGAGGGTGAAGTGATCGGTCTGGGTGCGCAGGTGGTCGCTGGCCAGGCCGTAGTAGTTGCGCGCATCGACGGTGGGCACGATGCTGCCGTTGTCGGTGACCCAGGGGTGGTTGTAGAGCGGGCGACCATCCGTTTGCAGGTGGTAATAGCCCACGCTGTACTCGTCGCGCTCGCCAATGCCCCAGCGGTAACTGGGCGCGAGGCCTTGCTTGTTGACGCGCGCTCCCCAGTGATCGGCCTGGTGCGTCATGGCGTTGACCCGCAGGGCGGAGGACTCGCCGGTTTGGCGGTTGAAGTCGCCGGTGGCGCGCAGCATCTGACCCGAACCCACGGTGACGTTGGTCTCGTTTTGGTCCATCAAAAACGGCTGCTTGCTCACCTGGTTGATGACGCCGCCGGTCGAGCCCTTGCCAAACAACATCGAGGCCGAACCCTTGAGGATTTCGACGCGGTCGAGGTTGAAGGTGTCGCGCTCGATCAGCGGCGCGTCGCGCAGGCCATCGACGTAGATGTCACCGGCCTGGCCCAGCGAAAAGCCGCGCATGCGCACGTCTTCCTCGCCCGTCTCGCCGGCTTGGAAGGTCACGCCCGCCGTGGTCTTGAGCACGTCGCGGAAGTCGTCGAGGTTGCGATCGCTCATGAGCTTCTCGGTCATCACCGTCACGGTTTGCGGGATGTCGCGCAGCGATTGCTGGCCCTTGGCGATGCCCGTCTGGCGCACCAGCAGTTTGTCTTTGGCTTCGGTGGGGTCTTGCGCGTCGCGCACGGTCACGGTTTGCAAGGTGGGGTCGACGCTTTGCGCCTGTGCGGGCGTGAGCGGCGTCAGTGCACCGGCGAGCATCAAGGCCGCCAGTGGCAACAACTTGGGCGTGGCGTCGGCGTCGCAGACGCCGCGATCGAACAGGGTGTCGGAATGCATGGTTTCTCCGTCATTGATGGGGCGCCGACAAGCGGCGGGATCAATGGCTGGCTATCGACATCCCGGGGGCGCGAATGGCTGGCTGATTCAGTGGGCATGGCACAGGCCATGCGGGCAGGCGCGTTACTTGAAGCCGACGCGGTCGAGCATTTGCTGCACGCGAATCTGGTTCATGCCCACCGCACTGATGGGCACCAGTTCGCTCTTGAAGCTGCCGCCGCTCATGGCCTTGAGGGCTGGGTTGTCGAACGACACGCCGCTGATGACGGGCCATTCGTTGTTGCCGTTGGCAAAGTGGTTTTGTGCCGATGGGCTGACCAGGTATTCGAGGAACTTGATGGCGTTGGCTTGGTTCTTGGCGTAGCGCGCCACCGCACCACCGGCGACGTTGACGTGTGTGCCCCAGCTCGCCTGGTTCGGAAACACCACGCCGATGCGTTCGGTCACGGCGCGGTCGGCGGGGTTGGTCGAGCGCATCAGCCGCGCCAAGTAGTAGGAGTTGGTGACGGCTACGCCGCACTCGCCGCTGGCCACGCCTTTGATCTGGTCGGTGTCGCCGCCTTTGGGTGGACGCGCCATGTTGTGGACCAGGCCTTGCAGCCAGGCTTCGGTGGCGGCGGGCCCCAAGTGCTCCACCATCGAGCCAAACAGGCTCAGGTTGTAGGGGTGTGAACCCGAGCGGATGCACAGCTTGCCCTTGAGCTTGGGGTCGGCGAGTTTTTCGTAGGTGTCGACGTCAGACTTTTGCAGCTTGAGCTTGTCGTACACCACCACGCGGGCGCGGGTGGACAGACCGAACCAGGCGGTGCCGCCGTTGTCGGCGGGCTTGGCCCGCAGGTGGGCCGGGATGGCTGCCTCCAGTGTCTTGGACTGGATGGGTTGGAACAAGCCGTCGGCCTCGCCGCGCCACAGGCGCGCGGCATCGACCAGCAAGATCACATCGGCGGGGGACGCACTGCCCTCGGCCTTGAGGCGCGCGATGATGCCCGCATCGTCGGCGTCGACCCGGTTGATGCGGATGCCCGTGGCCTTGGTGAAGTCGCCATACAACGCTTCATCGGTGGGGTAGTGGCGGGCGGAGTAGATGTTGACCACCCCTTCGTCGGCGTGCGCCACGGCGGCAAACACGGACAGGGCAGCCAAGAGAGAGAGAGACAAGCGGCGCATGATCGAAAACCCAAGTTGAGCGACAAATCGTGGCGCGATGCTACCACACAAATGCGAATCATTCTCAACTTGGGGCCGCCGGTTCGCAGGCCGGTCGCGGCGACACCTGCGGCTAATGGCGGGTTTTCGGGTCGGGTGAAGGTCAGCGCTGGCGCAAGGTTCGGCTGAGCAGCCAGACGGGCAGCAGGCCCACCGCGACCAGCGCCAGCGAGGGCAGGGCCGCCTCACCGAGCCGCTCGTCGCGGGCGAGTTGGTAGGCCATCACCGCCAGGGTGTCGGTGTTGAAGGGCCTCAGCACCAAGGTGGCCGGCAGCTCTTTCATCACGTCCACCATCACCAGCAACAAGGCGGCCATCATGGGGCGGCGCAGCAGCGGCGCGTGCACGCGCGCAAACAGGGACCAGCCGGACACCCCCAGCATGCGGGCGCTGTCGTCCAGGTGGGCGGGGACACGGGTGTAGCCGCTCTGCACCGATTGCAAGGCCACGGCGACGAATCGCACCAGGTAGGCCCAGACCAGCCCCACCACGGTGGTGGTGAACACACGCGTCAGCGCAGAGGTCTCCAGGGTCATCTGCATCCAGCCCAGTGGCAACAACAGCCCGACCACAACGACGGCACCCGGGACGGCATAGCCCAGGCCGACCACGCGAGCCAGCCAACGGTTCCACAGTCGGGGAAACAACCGCACTTGTGCCGCCAGCACCAGTGCGAGCGCACAGGCGAGCAACGCGGTGATCAGTCCCAGGGTCAGGCTGGTGGCCGCCCATTGCGCAAAGCGAGCCCAAGGCTGCACCCATTCATCGACTTGCCACAGGCCGTGCAACAAAAACAGCACGGGCAGCACAAAGCCCAGCAGCACGGGCATGGCGCACAGGCCACACGCCAGCGCCGCTGTCCAGCCACGAAGTCGCGCAGGGCGGGACTCCTGGCTGTGGCGCGCGCCGCGCAAACTGGCAAAGCGCATGCGTGCTTGGGCGCGCTGTTCCAGTCCCAGCACCAGCAAGACCGTGACCAGCAACACGGTGGCCAATTGCGTCGCGGCCACGCGGTTGTCCATTGCCAGCCAGGCCTTGAACACGCCGGCCGTGAAGGTCTGGATGCCAAAGTAGCTGCACACGCCAAAGTCGGCCAGCGTCTCCATGAGCGCCAGTGCCATGCCCGCTGCCATGGCCGGGCGCGCCAGCGGCAGTGCCACGCGCGCCATGCGACGGGGCAAGGAAGCCCCCAGCAGGCGCGCCGCTTCCATCAGGTGGCTGGCGCGTTCGGTCAGCGCCGTGCGCACCAGCAAATACACATAGGGATACAGCGTGACGGTGAACACCGCTGCCGCACCCCACACGTTGCGGATCTCGGGCAGCACGCGCCCTTCCAGCGCGAACTGCGCTCGCAGCCAAACTTGTGCCGGGCCACTGAATTGCAAGAAGTCGGTGTAAGCGTAGGCGACCACGTAGGCCGGCAAAGCCATGGGCAAGAGCAAGGCCCATTCCAGTTGTCGGCGCAACGGAAAGTCCAGCAAGGTGACGAGGGCAGCAGAGACCGTGCCCATGCTGATGACCCCGACACCGACCAACGCGCACAGCAGCGCCGTCGTGCCCACATAGTCGGGCAACACGGTGCGGGCCATCTCTTGCATCAGCGCGAGCGCCTGCGCGTCCCATTGCAGCCACGACGCCAGCACCACCAGCACCGGCAAGGCCAGCAACAGCGTCGCCACGGACAGCGCGAGGTGGAGCAACCAACGGGGCTTGAAAAACATGCGGCATTGTAGGAATGCACGCCACGACAAAGCCCTGCGGCGCGTCCGGTTGGTCGCGCAGGGTGGTTCGTAAAATGCCCCGATGTTTCTCGACGTCGTTCAACTGAGCCTCCAGTACGCTGGCCGCGCACGCGCCGCCGTGGCCGACGTGAGCCTGGGCCTGCCGGCGGGCAACATGGGCGTGCTCATTGGGCCTTCGGGATGCGGCAAGACGACCCTGCTGCGTGCCGTGGCAGGCCTGGAGCGCGTGGCGTCGGGTGAGATTCGCCTCGGTGGCGAGGTGGTCAGCAGCGCTGCCCGCCACGTGGCCGCCGAAGACCGGCGCGTGGGCATGGTGTTTCAGGATTACGCGCTGTTTCCGCATCTGACGGTGCACGACAACATTGGCTTTGGCCTGCACCGCTGGTCCTCGGCCGACCGTGCCCAGCGCGTGGCCGAGGTGCTGGCCTTGGTTGGCTTGTCCAGCAGCGCGCAGCGCTACCCGCACGAACTGTCGGGCGGCCAGCAGCAGCGCGTGGCGCTCGCACGGGCGTTGGCACCGAAGCCCCGACTCCTGCTCCTGGACGAGCCGTTTTCCAACTTGGATGTCGAGCTGCGCGAGCGGCTGGCGCACGAGGTGCGCAGCATTCTCAAAGAAGCGCAGACCACGGCGCTGTTTGTGACGCACGATCAAATGGAGGCGTTTGCCCTGGGCGACGTGATTGGCGTGATGTCCGAAGGCCGCTTGCACCAATGGGACGACGCCTACACGCTGTACCACCGGCCGGCGACGCGCTTTGTGGCCGAGTTCATCGGGCATGGGGTGTTTGCGCCGGCGCGCGTGCAGGAAGTGGGGCACCACATCGTCGTGCAGACGCCCGTGGGTGAGCTCACCGATGTGGCGGAGTGCCCTCTGCCCTGTGCCTTTGACGCGGGCGAGTGCGACGTGCTGCTGCGCGCCGACGACATCGTGCACGACGACGATGCGCCGGTGAAGGCCGAGATCATCCGCAAGGCCTTTCGCGGCTCCGAATTTCTGTACACCTTGCGCCTGGCCAGCGGCCAGACGGTGCTCGCCCATGTGCCCAGCCACCACGACCACACCCTGGGCGAGTGGATCGGCATCCGGGCGCAAGTCGATCACGTCGTCACGTTTCAGCGGGCGTGCCCGAAGCGCGGTCAGGAGCTGTGCAACCTGCCCTGTGCGCTGAACGGTGCCTGCGATACTTCCACCCCATTCAAAACCCATCAGGAGATGACATGAGCTTGCAACTGTATTTCGCCCCTGGCGCCTGTTCCTTTGTTCCGCACGCGATGCTGGAGATCGCTGGGGCCGACTTTGAACCCAAGATGGTCAAGTTGCACAAGGGCGAGCAGTACGAAGACGCTTATAAGTCGATCAACCCGCGCAGCCAGGTGCCGGTGCTGGTGGACGACGGCCAGGTGGTGACACAGATCGCGGCCATCACCTTGTACCTGGACGAGAAGTTCCCGCAAGCGGGTTTTCTGCCCAAGTCCGGCGTCGCCCGCGCCAAGGCACTCGAACTGTTGATGTGGATGAACAACACCGTGCACCCCACCTTCACCCATGTGTTCATGCCGAACAAGTTCAGCAAGAACGCCGAGGTGCAGGCCGACATCAAGGCGCATGCCATTGAGAGCTATCGCGGTTTGATGGGCGAATTGCAGGCGGCGGTGGTCGCCGCCCAGCAAGCGGGCCGCCCTTGGATGGCGGGTGAGCACATCGGCCCGCTCGATGTCTACGCGCTGACCCTGCTGCGTTGGGGCACGGTGGCGGGCATCAACCCGGATGACTTCGCGCCGCTGTGGGCGTTTGTGCAAAAAGTGGCGCAGCAGCCGGCGGTGCAGCGCGCCATGGAGCGCGAGCGCTTGCAGCTCAACTGCTACCGCGGCTGAACAGGCTCACACCTGTGCGTTGGAGAAACGCACGGTGAAGCGCGCACCGGGCATGGGTCGGCCCGGGTGCGCATCTTCCAGCGTCACCGTGGCCGTGTGCAGGTGCGCGATCTCCATCACGATGGGCAGACCCAGACCGGAGCCATCGGCTTCGGTACCCAAGGCCCGATAAAACGGTTGGAACACCAATTCACGCTCGGCGGCAGGAATGCCGGGGCCCGAGTCCTCCACTTGCAACACCGCCACCTGACCGAAACGATCGGCCAGCACGCGCACGGTGATCACGCCGGGCGACTCGGCGCTGGAGGGCGTGTAGTTGATGGCGTTGTCCACCAGATTGCGCACCAACTCCTTGAGCAAGGTGGCGTTGCCCAGAATCGACACGCCGGGGCTGCCGATCTCCACACCTTCGTAACCGAGGTCGATGTGGCGATCCAGCGCGCGTGACACGGCGTCTTGAATCACCTCTTGCGCCAACGCCACCAGATCACATGGCGCGCGGGCGATGTTGGTGCTGCCGCTCTCGGCGCGGGCCAGCGACAGCAATTGGTTGACGGTGTGCGTGGCGCGCATGCTGGCACGTCCGATCAGCTGCAGCGACTGTTTGAGCTCCTCGGCACTGCCGCCTTCGCGCTGTGCCAAGTCGGCCTGCATGCGCAAGCCCGCCAGCGGCGTTTTGAGCTGGTGCGCGGCATCGGCCAGAAAGCGCTTTTGCGTGGCGATGGATTCTTTCAGCCGCGTCAACAAATCGTTGATCGACGCCACCAGCGGGGCGACTTCGAGTGGCACCGCTTGATCGTCGAGCGGACTGAGGTCATCGGGCAGGCGGCGGCGGATGCGCTCTTCGAGTTCGTTCAGCGGCTTGATGCCGCGCGCCAGCGCCAGCCACACCAGCAACACCGCCAGCGGCAAGATCACAAACTGCGGCAGCATCACGCCCTTGATGATCTCGGTGGCCAGCACCGAGCGCTTCTCCAGCGTCTCGCCCACCTGCACCAACGCGGGTCGCGCGCCTGGCACGTCCAGGCGCACCCAGGTGTAGGCCACGCGCACTTCGGTGCCGCGCATGTCGTCGTCGCGCAGGCGGATCTCACCGGGCTGTGCGCGGTCGTCGTCTTGCGGCAGGGGGAAGTCACGCTCGCCACTGATGAACTCGCCGCGCGGGCCGAGCACCTGGTAGTACACCAAGTCGGCCTCATCGGCGCGCAGGATCTCGCGTGCGGGCAGTGGCAGGTGAAAGTACATGCGCTCGCGGTCGGACTTGACCAGTTGCGCCAGCGCCTGCACGTTGTATTCGAGGCCACGGTCAAAGGGGCGTCCGGCGATGTTTTGCGCCACCAGCCAGGTCAGTGCCAAGCTGACGGGCCACAGCAGCAGCAGCGGCGTGAGCATCCAGTCCAGGATCTCACCGAACAACGAATGTTGTTCGCGCTGAAACAGCTTCATCCGGGCCATGCCGTTGCCAATCGCGCTGGGCGATCAGTTCGGGATTTTTTCGAGGCAGTAGCCCAGACCGCGCACGGTGGCGATGCGGATCGGGCCTTTCTCGATCTTTTTGCGCAGACGGTGGATGTACACCTCGATGGCGTTGTTGCTCACCTCTTCGCCCCACTCGCACAGACGCTCGACGAGTTGGTCCTTGCTGACCAAGCGCCCGGCGCGTTGCAGCAGCACTTCGAGCAGACCGAGTTCGCGCGCCGACAACTCGACCATCTTGCCGTCGATGGTGGCGACGCGCCCCGACTGGTCATAAATCAGCGGTCCGTGCTTGATCTGCGAGGTGGTGCCGCCCATGCCCCGGCGCGTGAGCGCACGCACGCGCGCTTCCAGCTCTTGCAGCGAGAACGGTTTGGCCATGTAGTCATCGGCCCCCAGGTCCAGGCCTTTCACGCGCTCTTCCACGCTGTCGGCAGCGGTCAGGATGAGCACGGGCAGGCTGGAGCCGCGCGCGCGCAGGCGCTTGAGCACTTCCAGGCCGTGCATCTTGGGCAGGCCCAGATCGAGGATGAGCAGATCGAACTCGTCGGTGGTCATCAAGGCGGCGTCGGCCTCGGAGCCACTGGCCACGTGATCGGCGGCCGCGCCCGACGCCCGCAAGGTGCGCAACAGGCCATCGGCCAAAACCAAATCGTCTTCTGCAATCAGGATGCGCATGCCTTGTCCCCTGTGGTGCTTGTGTGTGGAAGCGATGCGCCTCGAGCGCGCCATCAGGCCTCGGATTCTAGGCCCGAGTCATCGCTCGCATAGGCCTCCAAACCGAGCATCACCACGGTCGCCACGTCGTCGCCCACTTCGGCGCGGAATTCGCGCTCGGCTTGTGCCACCGCCATCTCAAAGGCCTTGAGCCAGGCCAGTCCGTCCGGCGTGAACACGATGCGCCGCGCCCGCGCATCGCGCGCATCGGGCAGGCGTTGCACCAAGCCCCAGGCCTCGCATTGCGTGACCAGATCGCCCATGGCTTGCTTGGTCATGCCCGCGCGCTCGGCCAGCTCGCTCAGGCGCGAGCCGCTTTGCGCCAGATGCCGCGTGATGTGCACATGCGCCGCGCTCACTTGCCGGCGCGCGGCCAGATTCGACAGCGCCAGGGGCACCTCGACGTGGTGCGCCATCAGGTACAGCACGCGGTCGTCAAAACGGCGCATGGCGTGACCGAGCAAACGGCCCAGATGGGCCTGGCGCCAGTCCGGGTGTTGCTCGGCGTGAGAGGCCAGGGTGGATGGGGAAGGCATAGGGGGTGGCGAAGTGGCCCGAAATGATAAGGCAAACTGACCAGAAAACAGTTGTTTACCAGCTTATTCGCCGTTACATTGCTGGTCATGCATCCAGTGATTGGCCGCCAAACACTGGATAAAAACCCAAATCAACCGGAGAGCACCATGAGCACCAAACCCCAAGACAGCGAAAAAGCCAAAGCCCTGCAAGCCGCCCTGGCCCAGATCGAGAAACAGTTCGGCAAAGGCACCATCATGCGCCTGGGCGAAGGTGAGGCGATCGAGGACATCCAGGTGGTCTCCACCGGTTCGCTGGGGCTGGATGTGGCGCTGGGCGTGGGCGGCTTGCCGCGCGGTCGGGTGATCGAGATCTACGGTCCGGAATCGTCCGGCAAGACCACCTTGACCCTGCAAGTCATTGCCGAGATGCAAAAGCAGGCGGGCACCTGCGCCTTCGTCGATGCCGAGCACGCGCTCGATGTGCAATACGCCCAAAAGCTCGGCGTCAATGTGCAGGACCTGCTGATCAGCCAGCCCGACACGGGCGAGCAAGCCCTGGAGGTGGTGGACAGCCTGGTGCGCTCCGGCGCCGTCGATCTGGTGGTGGTCGACTCGGTCGCGGCCTTGGTGCCCAAGGCCGAAATCGAGGGCGACATGGGCGACTCGCTGCCCGGTCTGCAAGCGCGCCTGATGAGCCAGGCACTGCGCAAGCTGACCGCGTCGATCAAGAAAACCAACTGCATGGTCATCTTCATCAACCAGATCCGCATGAAGATCGGCGTCATGTTCGGCTCGCCCGAAACCACCACCGGCGGCAACGCGCTCAAGTTTTACGCCTCGGTGCGCCTGGACATCCGTCGCACCGGCACCATCAAACGGGGTGAGGAAGCCATCGGCAACGAAACCAAGGTCAAGGTCGTGAAGAACAAGGTCTCGCCCCCGTTCAAGACGGCCGAGTTCGACATCCTGTTTGGCGAAGGCATCAGCCGCGAGGGCGAAATCATCGACATGGGCGTCAACGCCAAGATCCTGGACAAGTCCGGTGCCTGGTACGCCTACAACGGCGAGAAGATCGGTCAGGGTCGTGACAACGCGCGCGAGTTCCTGCGCGAGAACCCCGAGCTGGCGCACGAGATCGAAAACAAGATCCGCGAATCCATTGGCGTGGCCCCGCTCGCCGACGCGGTTGAATACGAAGAGGAAGAGGCTTGAGCGATGCCCCGGCCTCGTCCGAGCACGGCTTGCCCGAGGCGCTGGCGCGGGAGGCCGTGAAAGGGCCGAGCCTGAAGGCCCGCGCGCTCAAGCTGTTGTCGCTGCGCGAGCACACGCGGCTGGAGCTGGAGCGCAAGCTCGCGGCCCACGCCGAGTCCGCCGAACAGCTGGCCGAGGCGCTCGATGCCTTGCAAGCGCGCGGCTTCATCAACGAGGCCCGCGTGGTGGAGTCGGTGGTGCACCGGCGCGCTGCCCGGCTCGGTGCATCCCGGGTGCGTCAGGAATTGCAGGCCAAGGGGGTTGCCCAAGGGGCGATCACCGAGGCGGTGCAAGCACTGCGCAGCACCGAGCTGGCGCGGGCGCGCGAGGTCTGGGCCAAAAAATTTGGCAACTCAGCCGCAGACGCCAAGGAGCGCGCCCGACAGGTTCGGTTTTTGATCAGCCGGGGCTTTGCCGCCGAAGTGGTGCGGCGCGTGGTCAACGGCGCCGACGAGGGCTGAGGGCGCGGGCCGCGCAGACGCCCCGCCTCAGACGCCCAGCATCAGCCGCAGGTTTTGCACCGCTGCCCCGCTGGCACCTTTGCCCAGGTTGTCCAAACGCGCCATCAGCACGGCATGGCGGTGCTTCTCGTTGCCGAACACCCGCAGCTCAATCAGGTTGGTGTCGTTGAGCGCGGTGGCATCGAGTTTGCCGTTGTCGGTGGGCGAACACACGCGGACCATGGACTCGGGCGCGTCGCCATAGTGCGCGGCCAAGGCGGCCTGCAGATCGGCCGCTCGCGGTTGCGCGGGCAGCTCATCGAGGTGCAGCGGGATCTGCACCAGCATGCCCTGGCGGAAGTTGCCCACGCCGGGGATGAACAGCGGCCGACGCGTCAAGCCGGTGCAGGCCATGATCTCGGGAATGTGCTTGTGCTCCAGCCCGAGCGCATAGGCTTCGAACAAAGGGGCACGGCCCGCCTCGTAGTCCTCAATCATGGTGCGTCCGCCGCCGGAGTAGCCGCTGATGGACGGCAACGCCAGCGGGAAGTCCTTCGGGATCAGACCCGCGTCGACGAGGGGGCGCAGCAAGGCGATGGCGCCGGTGGCGTAGCAGCCGGGGTTGGCCACGCGCTGCGCGCCTTGCACGGCTTCGCGCTGACCGGCGCAGAGCTCGGGAAAGCCGTAGACCCAGCCCGGCGTCACGCGGTGCGCGGTGGAGGCGTCGATGATGCGCGGCCGATGACCCGACAAGGCGTCGATCATGGCCACCGATTCACGGGCCGCATCGTCGTGCAGACACAGCACCACCAGATCCACCTCGGCCATCAAGGCGCGCTTGGCTTCGGGATCTTTGCGTTTCGCAGGATCAATGCTCACCACGTCCACGGCGGGCAGCAGGGCCAGACGCTCGCGAATTTGCAGACCAGTGGTGCCGGCTTCGCCGTCGATGAATACTTTGGGCATGGTTTGAGGGGCAATGTGCGCCGCGGCCCACACGAGCAAGGTGTAAGCCAGCGAAAAGTTTGGTGCTGCGCTGCATGATACAGTTTCGCGGGCTAAGCCTGACGCTGCGCGCGTGTCGATCCATGGCGCCGCAGCGCGTTACAGAACCACCGATTCCTAAGAGAGATCTCATGAAGATTCACGAGTACCAAGGCAAGGAAATCTTGCGTCAATTTGGTGTGCCGGTGCCGCGCGGTATCCCCGCGTTCACGGTGCAAGAAGCGGTGGAAGCCGCGCAGAAGCTGGGCGGCCCCGTGTGGGTGGTGAAAGCCCAGATTCACGCGGGCGGCCGTGGCAAGGGCGGTGGCGTGAAAGTGGCCAAGTCCATCGACCAGGTGAAAGAACTCGCCGGTCAGATCCTGGGCATGCAGCTCAAGACCCACCAGACAGGCCCGGAAGGCCAGAAGGTGCGTCGCCTCTACATCGAAGATGGCGCTGACATCCAGAAGGAATACTACGTGTCCGTGGTGACCGACCGCGCCAGCCAGAAGGTGGCGGTCATTGCCTCCAGCGAAGGCGGCATGGACATTGAAGAAGTGGCGCACAAGACGCCCGAGAAAATCATCACCGAGCTGGTCGATCCGATCGCCGGTCTGGGCAAAGAGCAGGCCCTCAAGATCGCCAAGGCCGTCGGCCTGTCCGGCGGTTCTGCCGATCAAGCCGCCGACGTCTTCCAAAAGCTCTACCAGTGCTACATGGACACCGACGCTTCGCTGGTGGAAATCAACCCCCTGAACTGCGACAGCAAGGGCAACATCATCGCCTTGGACGCCAAGTTCAACTTCGACTCCAACGCCTTGTTCCGCCATCCCGAAATCGTGGCCTACCGCGATCTGGACGAGGAAGATCCGGCCGAAGTCGAGGCCTCCAAATTTGATCTGGCCTACATCCAGCTCGACGGCAACATCGGCTGCTTGGTCAACGGCGCGGGTCTGGCCATGGCGACCATGGACACCATCAAGTTGTTCGGCGGCGAGCCGGCCAACTTCCTCGACGTCGGCGGCGGCGCCACGGCCGAGAAGGTGACCGAAGCCTTCAAGATCATGTTGGGCAACCCCAAGGTCAAAGGCATCTTGGTCAACATCTTCGGCGGCATCATGAAGTGCGACACCATCGCCACCGGCGTGGTCACCGCCTGCCGCGCGGTCAACCTCAGCGTGCCGCTGGTGGTGCGCATGAAGGGCACCAACGAAGAGCTGGGCAAGAAAATCCTGGCTGAGTCTGGCCTGCCCATCATCTCGGCTGACACCATGGCCGAAGCCGCCACCCAAGTCGTGGCCGCCGTCAAATAAGCCCGGAGCAAAACATGTCGATCTACATCAACAAAGACACCAAAGTCATCACCCAGGGCATCACGGGCAAGACCGGTCAATTCCACACCGAGAAGTGCATCGAGTACGCCAACGGCAAGAACTGCTTCGTCGCGGGTGTGAACCCCAAGAAAGCCGGCGAAAAGATTTTTGACGTGCCCATCTACTCGACCGTCAAGGAAGCCGCGCAACAAACGGGCGCCACCGTCTCGGTGATCTACGTGCCGCCGGCGGGCGCTGCTGCCGCCATCTGGGAGGCCGTCGAGGCCGACCTCGATCTGGCCATCTGCATCACCGAAGGCATTCCCGTGCGCGACATGCTCGAAGTGCGCAACAAGATGAAGGCCAAGGAAGCCGCTGGTGGCAAGAAAACCTTGCTGTTGGGCCCCAACTGCCCGGGCCTCATCACGCCGGACGAAATCAAGATCGGCATCATGCCCGGTCACATCCATCGCAAAGGCCGCATCGGTGTCGTGTCCCGCTCGGGCACGCTGACCTACGAAGCCGTGGCCATGCTGACCGAAGTCGGTCTGGGCCAGTCCAGCGCCGTGGGCATTGGCGGCGACCCGATCAACGGCTTGAAGCACATCGACGTGATGAAGGCTTTCAACGACGATCCGGACACCGACGCCGTGATCATGATCGGTGAAATCGGCGGCCCGGACGAGGCGGAAGCTGCGCGCTGGTGCAAGGCCAACATGAAAAAGCCCATCGTCGGCTTCATCGCCGGTGTGACCGCGCCTCCGGGCAAGCGCATGGGCCACGCCGGTGCGCTGATCTCGGGCGGTGCCGACACGGCGGATGCCAAACTCGCCATCATGGAAGAGTGCGGCTTTGTCGTGACGCGCAACCCGTCTGAGCTGGGCAAGCTGCTCAAGGCACAGCTCAAGTGAGGTCCGGTTTCTGAGGCGCCGCGTGCGTTTCAGAGCCCAGCCACAAAGGCCCGCATGCGGGCCTTTGTCATTGGTCAGTCGCTGTGTGTTTGAGCTTACTCAATCCGTCATCACAACTCGGTCCGGCGCGTTGTGGGCCGTTCCTAGAATGCGGCCTCACTTCAAGGAGCATGCAATGAGCCGTCAACGTGGCTTTACCCTGATCGAGCTGATGGTGGTGTTGGCCATCATCGGCATCCTCGCCTCCGTGGCCTTGCCGGCTTACCAGGACTACACCGTGCGCGCGCGCGTCAGCGAGGGTCTGGGGCTGGCCAGTGCGGCCAAGACCAATGTGCTGGAAGTGGTCAACAGCGGCAATGTCGCCAGCGGCTACGCCAACGGCTACACCAGCCCGGCCGCCACCAAGAACGTCAGCAGCATCGCCATCGACAACACCTCGGGTGCCATCACCATCACCACCACAGCCGCCGCAGGTGGCGGCACCTTGCTGCTGGTGCCTTTCGTCAAAGACGCGTCGGGTGATGCGGCCTTGCCCGCGCCCTCGGCCAGCACCACCACCGTCAATGGCGTGGTGCAATGGAAGTGCCTGGCCAAGGATGCCCCGGCTTTCGTGGGTGTGAGCGTGGCCAGCAACGCATTGCCCACCAAGTACGTGCCATCCGAGTGCAAGTGATCTGAATGCCCCGACAATCGGGGCATGTCGGTTCCCCAACTCTCGGTCATCCTCATCACGTTCAACGAGGCGCACAACCTCGCCGATTGCCTGACCTCCTTACAGGGCTTGGCCGATGAGATCGTCATCGTGGACAACGGCAGTCGCGACGGTACGCTGGACATCGCCGCGCAATTCGGCGCACGCGTGGTGCGCACCGATGACTGGCCGGGCTTTGGGCCGCAAAAGAACCGCGCCCTCGATGCCGCCACCGGCGAATGGGTGCTGTCCATCGACGCCGACGAGCGCGTCACGCCGGAGCTGGCCGACGAAATCCGCGCGGTCATTGCGGGCAACGCTGCTGCCGCCTACGAGATCCCGCGCCTGTCTTGGTATTGCGGGCGCTTCATGCGGCACAGTGGTTGGTATCCTGACCCCGTGCTGCGTTTGTTTCAGCGCGGGCGCGCACGCTTCAGCGACGACTTGGTGCACGAACGCTTGTTGCCACAAGACGCGGTGCGTCGTCTCCAAAACCATTTGCTGCACTACAGCTTCATGAACTTCAGCCAGGTGCTGGAGAAGGTGGACCGTTACTCGACGGCGTCGGCACAGCAAATGTTCGCGCGAGGACGGCGGGCGACGTTGTTGGGCGCTGTGGTGCGGGGTTTGTGGGCCTTTGTGCGCACCTATGTGCTGCGTCGTGGCTTTCTGGATGGCCCGCAGGGATTCGCCCTTGCCGTGTCCAACGCGCAGGGCACGTACTACCGCTATCTCAAACTCTGGTTGCTGGGGCGATCCACGTGAATCCGCCGACATTGATCACGGTGGTCCTGGCGACTTACAACTGGCCGCAAGCGCTGTCCTTGTGCCTGCAATCCCTGGCGCAACAAACCGACACGCAGTTTGAAATCTGCATTGCCGATGATGGCTCCACCGCAGAAACGACCGATCTGATTGCCCAGTGGATGCAGCGCTCCACCCTGTCGATTCGACACTTCTGGCAGGAAGACCAAGGCTTTCGCAAGTCCCGCATCCTCAACCAAGCTGTTGCGCAGGCGCAGGGCGACTACCTGGTGTTTCTCGATGGCGATTGCATCGTGCAGCCCGATTTCATCGCGCGTCACCGGGCGCTGGCGTGTCCCGGCTTCATGGTCACGGGCGCGCGCATTCTGCTGGAGCAGTCGCTGACGCAGGCCTTGTGTCAGGGGGGGACGTGGGATCCCGCTGCGTTCATGCGACACGCATGGCGTTATCGCCGACAGGGACAAATCAACAAGTGGTTGCCGTTGCACATCAAGCTACCTGACCATCGGGGTCGCCATTACAAGGGTTTTGTGTGGCGACGCATCAAGGGTTGCAACATGGCTGCCTGGCGAGACGATGTGCAGCGCATCGGCGGCTTTGATGAAGCCTTGGAGGGCTGGGGCCATGAGGATGCCGATTTCGTGTTTCGCTTGCAGGCGCAGGGCGTTCGACGCAAATCAGGCAGTTGGTCCACCGAAGTTTTGCACCTGTGGCACCGCACGGCGAGCAAGGAAACAGCGCAGCGCAACGCCGAGATCGTGCGGGCCAAAATTTTGGCGAAATCGTCTCGATCCCTGTCCTAGCTCGCCGCCACAAAACTCCCTGACTTCCCCCCGTGCTTCTCCAGCAGCCGCACGTCGGTGATGGTCATGCCCCGGTCCACGGCTTTGCACATGTCGTAGATGGTGAGCAGGGCGACTTGCACGGCGCTGAGGGCTTCCATCTCCACGCCGGTCTGGCCGACCGTTTCCACGGTGGCGGTGCAGTGCACGCACGCCGCCGCGGTGTCGGTTTCGAATTCCACCGCGACGCGCGTGAGCGCCAGCGGGTGGCACAGCGGGATGAGGTCGCTGGTCTTCTTGGCCGCTTGAATGCCGGCGATGCGGGCGATGCCCAGCACGTCGCCTTTCTTGGCCGTGCCGTTGCGGATGAGGTCGAGCGTGGCCGCTTGCATCACGATGCGGCCACCCGCCACGCCCACGCGCCGGGTGTGGGCCTTGTCGGCCACATCGACCATGTGTGCTTGGCCGTGGGCATCAAAGTGGGTCAGTCCGTTCATCCGTTTCTACACCGCGGGTTAACATGGTCCGCGCATCATACGACCCTCACTTGTGAACCCTGCCATGCGTGCCTTGATTTACGGCCTGTGCCTGCTGCTGGCCCTGCCGCCGGCTTGGGCGCAGGCGACACGCGTGCCCGATCTGGGCGATGGGGCCGAGATCACGCTCGGTGCCGAACGCCGGCTGGGTGACAGCATCGCCCGCGAGGTCTACCGCGACCCCGACTACCTCGACGACCCGGCGTTGGGCGACTACGTGCGCGACATCTGGCGCCCCTTGATCGCCGCAGCGCGCCAGCGCGGCGAGCTGTTGCCCGAGATGGAGCAGCAATTTGCCTGGGACATCTGGCTCATCCGCGACCGCAGCATCAACGCCTTTGCCCTGCCCGGCGGTTACCTGGGCGTGCACCTGGGCTTGATCGCCGCGGTCAGCAGCGCCGACGAGCTGGCCTCGGTGCTGGCGCACGAACTCACCCACGTCACGCAACGCCACATCGCCCGCATGATGGAGCAGCAAGGCCGTCAGGGGCCGGTGCTGATTGGCGCCATGATCCTGGGCATGCTGGCCGCCAGTCGCGCCCCGGTCAACAGTGGCAGTCTGAACGCAGCCAATGCCGTGGTGGTGGGCGGACAAGCGGTGGCGATGCAGAGCCAGCTCAATTTCTCGCGCGACATGGAACGCGAAGCCGACCGCATCGGTTTTGGTGTGATGACGGCGGCTGGCTACGAAGGCCAGAGTTTCGTGAGCATGTTCGAGAAGCTGCAGCAGGCCGCACGCCTCAACGACAACGGCGCCTATCCCTATCTGCGCAGCCACCCGATGACCACCGAGCGCATCGCCGACGCCCAAGCGCGCCAGCAATTGCTGCCCGCGCGCTCGCCCGCGCCTTTGACGCCACTGCACGCCATGATGGCCGCGCGCGCGCAGGTGTTGGTCAATCCGGGTGTGGATGCCATGCGCAAGCTCGTGGCCCAGGCCGAGCCCGCCTCGCTGCGCATCGCGCCACTGGCGCGTCAGGCGGGGCACCTCTATGGCGCGGTCCTGGCGGCCTTGCGCTTGCGCGAGCCCGAACAAGCCCAGCGCCATCTGGCCCAGTTGCAAGCCCTGCCCGGTTTGGATGCACCCGCGCAACGGGTGGTGCGCGGATTGGAGGCCGAGGTGGCGTTGGCGGCTGGCCATGTGCAGGCGGCGTTGCGGGCCTTGCAAGCCGAGCCCCAGCATGCCCCGCTGGACCGGGCCGCGCGTTTGCAGCTCGCGCAAATCCAAGTGGCGACGCAGCAGCCCGAGATGATTCGCCAAGCCGTGCAGGACTTGTTGCGTTGGACCGATCAGCACCCCCGCGATGCGCTGGCTTGGCTGTTGTTGTCCTCGGCCTACCAGGCCCAAGGCGACGAGTTGCGGGCCATCCGCGCCCAGGCCGAATGGCGTTTCGTGCAGTTGGATTACCCGGCGGCGGTGGATCGGTTCAAGGCGGCACAAGGACTGGCCACCGAATGGACGCGCAGTGGGCGACTGGACCGTGCCGGTCAGGTCGAAGCCGCCATCATCGACGCGCGCTTGCGTGAATCAGAGCAGTTGCGGCGGGAACAGGCGTTGCAGCGCTGAGTCGATCAGCATGCCCAGCAGCGAATAGATCACCGAGCCCAGCAGCGCGGCCCCGAAACCCGCGACACCAAAGCCGTCGAGCAAGGTGGCCGCCGCCCAAAACAGCAGCGCATTGATGATGAACAGAAACAGCCCCAGCGTGACGAAGGTCACCGGCAGGGTCAGCACCACCAGCACCGGGCGCACGATCAGGTTGAGCAGGCCGATCAGCAAAGCCGCAGCCAAGGCGGCGCCAAAACCGTTGACCTGCACCCCGGTGTAGAGGTGGGTCAGGGCCAGCAAGGCGGTGGCGTGGAGCAACCAGGTCAAAAGCAGTTTCATGACCAAGTCAGAATACCACTGGGCTATCATCCCTGCCCCTTTGCACACGGCATTTAGAACCCAAACTCTAGGCAGTATGGCCGGCATCCACATCACCGACATCGAGGCGGCCATCAATTACTGGCGTGAGCGCAACCCCTCGCCCGATGGCGTGCGCCTGCCGCGCGAGTTGCGCGCGCTGGCCGAGGTCTACGCTTTGATGATCTACCACCGGCAAGACGAGGCCGACGAGCACCGCATGCCGCTGCCCGCCGCCGAGGCCTGGCAGGTTTGGTATGCCACCACGCCCGACACACCCTGCATCGCCATTTGCTCCACCAGCCAAGGTGACGAGCAGTGCAAGGGCTGTGGCCGCAGCTTTGAGGAGGTCCAGCTCTGGACCGAGATGACGCCGGGCGAAAAGCGCGCCGTCTGGCGGCGCATCACGCTGGAGGGCACCTCCTGGCGCTTCAACAAATACGCCGAACGCGCCACCGAAGATCGCCAACTCGCACGCAGCGCGGCGGAAGCGCAGGGCGCGCTCGACCTGTCCACGGGCACAGCCGCCGGCTGAGCCCGGCTGGGTTTATTTCAGTCGCTGCAATTCCAGGTGCACGCTGGTCCGTGCGTTGCTCAGCGTGAGCGCGCCATCTTGCACCGTCGCCGACCATTGCATGCTGCGCTCGGCCAGCGCGCCCATTGCTTGGGCGTCCGCACTGGCCACGCGCCAGACCTGCAGCTTGTCCAGACGCATCACCTTCTTTTCGAGTTGCCGCCACCACACCTCGGCGGCATGGTGAAAGGCATACACCCGCACCGCATCGGCCTTTTGGCAGGCCTTGAGCAGCGGCTTTTCCTCGGGTTGGCCGACCTCGATCCACAGGCGCGTTTGGCCGGTGAAGTCGCGCAGCCACACATCGGGGTCGTCCGGATCGGAGAGACCCGCACCAAAGGCCAGCGTGCCATCGCCCTGACACACATCCTGCAAGGCGTGTGCGTTGAGCGCCAGCGCCACCAAGCGCACCATCATGCGGTCATCGGTTTCGCTCGGATGCCGCGCCAGTGTGAGCGCGTGCTCGGCGTAATAGCCGTGGTCGATGTCGGCGATCTGGAGTTGCGCCTTGAAAACCGTGGATTTGAGCGCCACGGGATCAGACGCGCCGCGCCAGCTCGGCCGCCTTGCCGATGTAGCTCGCGGGCGTGAGCGCCAGCAAACGATCTTTCTCGGCGGCTGGGATGTCGAGGCTGCGGATCAGCGCGTGCAGGTCGTCGGCGCGCACGCTCTTGCCACGCGTGACCTCCTTGAGCTTTTCGTAGGCACCGGCCACACCGTAACGGCGCATCACCGTCTGGATCGGTTCGGCCAGCACTTCCCAGGCCGCGTCGAGGTCGGCTTGCAGGGCTTCGCGGTTGAGTTCGAGCTTGTTCAAGCCCACGCCCATCGACTGGTAGGCCAGCGCCGCATAGCCCAGCGCCACGCCCATGTTGCGCAGCACCGTGCTGTCGGTGAGGTCGCGTTGCCAGCGGCTGATGGGCAGCTTCTCGCTCAAGTGGCGCAGCAGGGCGTTCGCCAGACCCAGATTGCCCTCGGCGTTTTCAAAATCGATCGGGTTGACCTTGTGCGGCATGGTCGAGGAGCCGATCTCGCCCGCCTTGAGGCGTTGCTTGAAGTACCCCAGCGACACATAGCCCCACACATCGCGCGCCCAGTCGATCAAGATGGTGTTGGCGCGGGCCACGGCATCGAACAGCTCGGCCATGTAGTCGTGGTGCTCGATCTGGATGCTGTAGGGCTGGAAGGACAGGCCCAGACCCTGCGGCTCTGGCGTTTCGATGACGCGACGGCTGAAGGCCTCCCAATCGACCTCGGGCCAGGCGCTCAGGTGGGCGTTGTAGTTGCCCACGGCGCCGTTCATCTTGGCCTTGAGCGCCACGCGCGCGATGCGCTCGCGCGCCTCGCTCAGACGCACCACCACGTTGGCGATCTCCTTGCCCACGGTGGTGGGGCTGGCGGTCTGACCGTGCGTGCGGCTGAGCATGGGCTCGTCGGCGTGGGTGTGGGCCATGGTGCGCAATTGCGCGATCACGGCGTCGAGTCCGGGCAGCACCACCGCGTCGCGCGCGGCCTTGAGTTGCAGCGCGTGGCTGGTGTTGTTGATGTCTTCGCTGGTGCAGGCGAAGTGCACGAACTCGGCGGCGGCCTCCAGCTCGGCGTGGCCCTTGAACTTGTCCTTGATCCAGTACTCCACCGCCTTGACATCGTGGTTGGTGGTCTTCTCAATGGCTTTGATGGCCAGCGCGTCGTCGGTGGAGAACTGCGCCACCAGCCCTTGCAGGTAGGTGCGCGAGGCGGCGGACAACGGCTTGAATTCGGCCAGGCCGGCGTCGCTCAGGGCGATGAACCAGGCGATCTCGACCTGGACGCGGCGGTGCATGTAGCCCTGTTCGCTCATCAGCGGACGCAGGGTGGCGAGTTTGGCGGCGTAGCGGCCGTCCAGCGGCGACAAAGCCGTGACTTGGGTGATGCTCATGCGTCAATTTTAGGTGGGGTCTGCCGTGGCCCCGATAAAATCGCGGCCTCATTGCAGCAAGCACCTTCATGAAACTCATTGGCGCCCTCACCAGTCCCTACGTGCGCAAAGTGCGCATCGTCATGGCCGAGAAAAAGCTCGACTACAAACTCGTGCTCGAAGACGTCTGGTCGGCGGACACCACCATCAGCGAGAACAACCCGCTGGGCAAGGTGCCGTGTCTGGTGATGGAAGGTGGCGAGGCGCTGTTCGATTCGCGCGTGATCGTTGAATACCTCGACACCCTCTCGCCCGTGGGCAAGCTCATTCCTGGCTCGGGCCGCGAGCGCGCCGAGGTCAAGACCTGGGAGGCCTTGGCCGATGGCTTGCTCGACGCCGCCATCCTCGCGCGCCTGGAGGCCACTTGGCCGGGCCGCTCGGACAGCCAGCGCTGCCAAGCCTGGATCGATCGTCAACTCGACAAAATCCACCACAGCCTCGACGCCATGGAGCGCGCCCTCGCCGGCCGCACCCACTGCGTGGGCTTGCACACCACGCTGGCCGACATCGCCGTGGGCAGCGCGCTCGGTTATCTGGATTTCCGCTTTGCCCACATCGACTGGCGCAGCACCCACCCGCAGCTGGCCGGCTTGTTCGAGCGCCTCATGCAGCGTCAAAGCTTCAAAGACACCGTGCCGCCGACCTGAGCGGCGCGTCGTTAACTGCCCGCGCGGCGCTTGAGCCAGCGCATCAAGCCGCCGACCAGCGGCAACTTTTCGTACAACTCTTCGGCAGCGTCCCAGTAGTCGCGGTGCACGGCGATGCGCCACGCGCCGTGGTCCTCGCGCAGCACCAGGTGGGTGGCACCTCGGATGGTCCAACTCTGCGCGGGGCGTGATGGCTGCGCGAACACAAAATCCCAAGTGACAAAGCCGTGCGTGCCCTGTCTCACCGCACGCGTGATGACAAAGCGTGGTTGCAGCAGCTGCGCGAACATGCGTTCGAAGATCGCACGGATCGCGGGCACGCCCACCACTTCATGGAACGGGTCCTTGAAACGCGCGTCGTCGGTGTAGAGGTCTGCCATCTGGGCCAGATCGGCCGGCGTGAGTTGTTCGAACCAGGTCAAGGCGCGCTGCCACGCTTGCTCTTGTGCGGCGTCGGTGGCGGCGTTGGGGCTGACGTGCGCAGCGGCGCCGTGCAACGCGTCGTGCGCATCGTGGCCGAGGGGCGGGGCAGCGGGACTCATGCAGGCCCAGTCTACAAGCCGGTGGCGCGGTGGATCAGCGGGAAATACCAGCGCGCGGGCAACCAACGCAAGAACTTCAGCACACGCGAAAAGCGCTTGGGAAAGTGGATCTCAAATTCACCCCGCGCCCAACCGTGCAGGATGGCTGTTGCGGCTTCGTCGGGTTGCATCAGCGCGGGCATGTGGAAGTCGTTTTGCGCGGTCAGTGGCGTCGCCACAAAGCCCGGGTTGATGACGCTCACACCGATGCCACGCGGTGCCAGATCGAGGTACAGCACCTCGGCCAGATGCATCAGTGCCGCTTTGGTCGGGCCATAGGCCAGGCTCTTGGGCAGCCCCCGGTACGCGGCGACGCTGGCCATCAGGCTCACATGCGTGCCCGTACCCAAGTGCGGCAGCGCTGCGCTGAGCACGCGCAGCGCGCCTCGGTAATTGACATCAAGATGCCGCTCCAACTCGGCCAACGATGCATCGCTCGCGCGCATGGGCACATAGTGCCCGGCGCAGTAGACCAGCACATCGAGTGGCTCGCGCAGCACCTCGTGCACCGCCTGCACCACGGCGTCGTTTTGGCACACATCCAGCGGCACGGCTTGCGCGCCTGGATGCGCGTCCACAAACGCTTGCAAAGCGGTCGCTTGGCGCGCCGACACCACCACGCGCGCGCCGACGGCGTGCAAGGCCTCGGCCAGCGCCTGGCCAATGCCGCTGGAGGCCCCCACCAGCCAGACGCGGCGGCCTTGCCAGTCGCGCAGCGGCGCGTTGCACGGGCTCATGCGGCGGGCTTTTCCAGCGTGATCTGCATCACGTCGATGCTGCCTTCGTCAAAGGCGGCTTCGCAGTAGCAGAGGTAGAACTCCCAGATGCGCACAAAGCGTTCGTCAAAGCCCAGGCTCAACACCGCGTCGCGCTCGCGGTGGAAGGCCTCGCGCCAGCGGCGCAGGGTTTCGGCGTAGTCGGGACCAAACGCCATCTCGTCCACCACGCGCAGGCCCACCTGTGCCGCTTGGCGGCGCAGCTCACCCAGGGACGGCAGGCAACCGCCGGGGAAGATGTACTGCTGGATGAAGTCCGTGCTCTTGAGGTAGCGCTCGAACAGCGCATCGTCGATGGTGATGCTCTGGATGCACGCGCGACCGCCGGACTTGAGCAAACGCGCCACGGTCTGAAAGTAGGTGGGCCAATACGACTCGCCAACGGCCTCGATCATTTCGATTGAGCAAATGGCGTCGTACGGGCCGTCCTGGATGTCTCGGTAATCCTGCAAGCGCAAATCGCTGTTGTGCTGCAGGCCAAAGCCTTGCAGCCGTGCTTGCGCAAACTGCAACTGTTCGTGGCTCAGCGTCACGCCGGTGAGGTGGGCGCCGAACTCGCGCCCGGCCATCTCGGCCAGCGCGCCCCAGCCGCAGCCGATCTCCAGCACGCGGTCGCCGCTGCGCACGCCGGCCATTTGCAAGGCGCGTCGCACCTTGGCATGTTGGGCCTGAGAGAAGTCTTGCGAGAAGTCGCCATTGAACCAGGCCGAGGAGTAGTTCATCGTCGGGTCCAGCCACAGCGCGTAGAACGCGTTACCCAGGTCGTAATGCGCGTGGATGTTGCGCGCGCTGTTGCGCCGCGAGTTGTGTTGCAGCAAGTGCCGCACGCGGTAATACAGGCGTCCCAGCCAGTGGCCATAGACCAGATCGTCCAGGCTGCGCCGATTGGCCAGCAGCAGGCGCAGCAACTGCGTCAGGTCGGCGGTGCTCCACTGGCCGGCGATGTAGGCCTCGGCAAAACCAATGTCACCCGATTTGAGGGCTTGCGTCAGCGGCTCCCAACTGCGCAGGTGCAAGCTGGCGTGCACCGCGCCCTGCGGGTCGCCATAGGCGCACACCTGGTCGTCCGGCCACTGCACCGTGAGCGAGCCGTGGCGCAAGGCCTTGAGCAGCTTGGCCACGCGGCGCGCGTCGGCGGGCCAGTGCCGGTCGTCCGTCGGACGCTCGGTGCCAGCAGCAGAGGACAGGGAAGCGGTGGTGGTGTTCATGCGGACTCCCAGTGCGCGTCAGCGCGTCACAAAATCTTGAGGGGGTGAGGGTTTGCTGAAAAAGCGCACGCGCTTGAAGAACAAGAGCAGCGCGTGCCAGTGGATGCGCGCCATCACCAGCGCGGTCATCAAGGGATGGCGCAACAGCGCTTGCCGTTGCGCGGCGCGCGTGGCCGGCTGCAGCTCGCCGCTGATGCTGGTGAGGATCAAGGGCCCGTCGGCGTCGTCGTGCTCGATGCGCGCCACGGTGCGCGACTCGGTGCGGAAAAAGCGAAAGCGGTAACCACCGGCCACGCGACAAAACGGTGAGACATGGAACACCTTGGACACGCTCAGCTCGGCGCCCCAGTGCGGCTCGTCCAGCACGTAGCAGTGCCGTTCGCCAAAGGTGTTGTTGACCTCGACCACGATGGCGCGCAGCGTGCCGTCGGCGCGGTGGCCATACCAAAAGCTCACCGGCTTGAAGGTGTAGCCCAACACGCGCGGGTAGGTGTGCAGCCAGACCTCGCCGTCCACGTCGTCGATGCCTTGCTCGTGCAGCACCTGCAACAGCCACGCCAGCGCGCCGCCGTCTTCGGGGCCGCGCCCGTCGCCGTGATCGGCGTCGTGAAAACTCATCCAGCCGGCGCGGTTGATCGCCAGCTCGGTGTCGCCGTGCTGCGCCAGGTGGCGCATGGGCAAGAGCAGAAAGAAGGTGCCGTAGGCAAAGCGGTGCTCGCGCGGGCGCAGCCGCGTGTGGCGCACCTGGCCCAGGCCGATGAGCGGTTGCACCGTGCTCATGCGGCCAGCACCCCTTGTGCCGCGCGCCGTCCGGCCTGGAAGCCGTCTTCGTGAAAGCCGTAGCCCAGCCAGGCACCGGCAAACCAGGTGCGTTGCTGGCCCTGCAAGTCGGCGGCTTCGCGCTGCGCCTGGATGGCGGCGAGGTCAAACACCGGGTGCGCGTAGCTGAACTCGGCCAGCACCTGGGTTTCGTCAATGGGCCGCACGGGGTTGAGTGAGACGAACACCTCGCGCGTGAAGGGCAGGGGCTGCAAGCGGTTGAGCCAGTAGTGCAGGCACACGGCCGCATCGCTGTCGCCATCGGCACGCGCGCGCTCGTAATTCCAGGCCGCCCAAGCCAAGCGGCGTTGCGGCATGCAGCGCATGTCCGTGTGCAACACCGCGCGGTTGTCGTGGTAGCGGATGCGCGACAGCACCGACTGCTCGGTAGCGCTGGGCTGGGCCAGCAGCGCCAAGGCTTGGTCGCTGTGCGTGGCGACGATGACCTGGTCGAAGGTTTCGCTGCCGCTGTCGGTGTGCACCTGCACGCCCTGGGCGTGGCGCTCAATGCGCCGCACGGGGGTGCGCAGTCGGGCGGCGTCGATGCCGGCGACGATCTTCTCGACGTAATGCCGCGCACCACCGCGCACCGTGTGCCACTGCGGGCGGTCGTTCACCTGGATCAGCCCGTGGTTGTGACAAAAGCGCACCATCGTCGCCACCGGAAAGCGCAGCATCTGATCGGTCGGGCAGCTCCAGATGCAGCCCAACATGGGCAGCAGGTAGTGGTCGCGAAAGCGTTCGCCAAAGCGATGCGCTTGCAAGAAGTCCTGCAAGGGCTGCAACAGCGCCGCATCGTCGTTGCGCTCGGCCAGCGCGGTCGCCAGCTGGTTGAAGCGCAGGATCTCGCGCAACATCGACCAAAACGAGGGCCGCAGCAAGTTGCTGCGCTGGGCGAACACGGTGTTGAGCGTGGCACCGTTCCACTCCAACCCCGGCGCGCCGGAAGCCTCGGGCACTTGCACCGAGAACGACATGTCCGACGCCGCCGTGGCCGCGCCGAGTTCGGCCAGCAGCGCGATCAAGCCCGGGTAGGTGCGCTCGTTGAACACCAGAAAGCCCGTGTCCACGCCACAGGTCGTCGGGCCTGACGCGCCGGGCAACGTGACATCCACGGTGTGGGTGTGACCGCCGAAATAGTCACCGGCCTCGAACAGGGTGATGTGCGCCTGGCCACGCAAGTGGTGCGCTGCCGACAGGCCGGCAATGCCGGAGCCGATGATGGCGACACGGCGGCTCATGCGCCCGGCCCCTTGGCCGCCAGCATTTGATCGATTTCCTGCACCAGGCTGCGGTCGAGCGGGCCGGTCATGGAACCATAGCTCCTGACGGTCTGGCCGTCGCGGCTGATCAGGTATTTGTAGAAATTCCAGCGCGGTGTGGTGCCCGTGCGCTCGGCCAGTTGCCGAAACAGCGGCAGGGCGTCGTTGCCGCGCACCGAGGACTTGGCGAACATCGGGAACTTGACGCCATAGGTGTTCTCGCAAAAGTCGGCGATGCGGCCGTTGCTGTCCGGCTCTTGCGAGAAGTCATTGGACGGAAACCCGAGCACCACCAGGCCCCGGTCCTTGTAGCGCGCATACAGCGTCTCCAGGCCCTTGTATTGCGAGGTGAAGCCACAGTAGCTGGCGGTGTTGACCACCAGCACCACCTGACCGGCGTATTGGCACAGGGCCTGCGGTTTCTCGTCCTGCAAGCGCAGCACGCTGTGCTGCAACAACGTGGGACATGCTGCAGGGGCGGCGGGGGTGGGCGCGCTGCTCGGGGCCGCCTGGGCAGAGACTGTCCAGGTCAGAAGGCCGAGCCAAAGCACGAAAAAAGATTTGAGAAACCGCATAAATTCAGAAAAACTGGGGTTGATTTGCCAAAGGAATTGGGCGATGATGACGTAAAGCGGCTGTTTTGTCTAGGACATAAACAAGATCCCGCGTCTCACTGTTGGACAATCTTTGCCATGAATTTCCGATCTGATGCCGATCCCGTGCGCCTGTCGATCTCGGCAGTCGAGCGCGACACCGGCCTGGGCAAAGACACATTGCGTGTCTGGGAGCGGCGTTATGGCTTCCCGACGCCGGACCGCGATGCCTTTGGTGAACGCGTCTACACGCTGGTGCAGGTCGAGAAACTGCGCATCATCAAGCGCTTGATGGACCAGGGGCATCGCCCGGGCCGCATCGTGGCCTTGCCCATCGAGGAATTGCAGCGCCTGTCGCAGGGGCTGTATGCCGCGCCACAAAACCTGCCGAGCACGCGCACGCAGCCGCATGGTGATCTGGGACGCACGCTCGACCTGATCCGTCAGCACGACGCCGAAAGCCTGCGCCAAAGCCTGGCCCAGGCCTTGGCCCACGAGGGCTTGAAGCATTTCGTCACCCAAGTCGTCGCGCCATTGACGGGCATGGTGGGCGACGCCTGGATGCGCGGCGAGCTGGAGATCCACGAAGAACACCTGTTCACCGAATGCATCAGCGGTCTGATGCGCCAGGCCATCGGCGCGGTGGCGGAATCGACCACCGAAGCCAAGCCGCTCATCTTGCTGACCACCTTCCCGCAAGAGTCTCATGGCCTGGGCCTGCTCATGGCCGAGTGCATGATGGTCTTGCAAGGCGCGCGCTGCCTGTCGCTGGGCACACAAACCCCGTTGCGCGACATCGTGCAAGCCGCGCAAGCGCACCGCGTCCATGTGGTGGCCTTGAGCTTCAGCGCCACCATGAACCCCAACCATGTGCTCGACGGCTTGGCCGAGCTGCGCCGTGCCTTGCCGGCGAACGTGGAGATCTGGGCCGGTGGGCGCTGCCCCATCCTGCGTCGCCGTCGCGTCGACGGGGTGCAGGTCTTGCACGACCTCGACCAGATCGGCGACGAGGTCAAGCGCTGGGTGGCTGCGGCAGCGGCCTGAGCCCCAGGCGGGCCTGCCTAGAATGGCAAGCCCCAGCCCGCCCCAGCCATCTACCATGTCCGACCCTGCCGATGCGCCCCTGTCCCCCCCGGATTTCCTGAGCAAAATCGTCTCGCGCCAGGATGCGCCTGCGCGCGTGCAAGCGCTGCGGGCGCTGGGCCCGGTGGTCTTCACCAACGGCGTGTTCGATGTGCTGCACAAGGGCCATGCCAGCTACTTGGCGCAGGCGCGCAGCCTGGGCGGCAGTCTGGTGGTGGCGCTCAACACCGACGCTTCGGCGCGGCGCTTGGGCAAAGGACCGGATCGCCCGCTCAACGCCGAGGGTGACCGTGCGGCACTCATCGCCGCGCTGGCTTCGGTCAGTCTGGTCACGGGGTTCGACGAGGACACGCCGCTGCAACTCATTGGCGAGCTGCGCCCCGATGTGCTGGTCAAGGGCGGCGACTACGACATGCAGCGTTTGCCCGAGACTGCGCTGGTCGAGTCCTGGGGTGGCCATGCCCGCGCCATCCCGTTTGTCGATGGTTACTCCACCACCGCGCTGGTGAGCAAGATCCGCGCTCAGGCCTGAGCCGGCACCGCTGGACCAAACACGGCGGCCCACAAGGCGGTGATCGCCTCGCGCTCGCGCACCAGCCAACCGGCATCGACTTGCGTGGGCTGCTCGTCCAGCCGCGCCTTGTGCTGCACCCGACGCAACTCGCGGTAGGCGTCGCCAGCGGCCTGACCCACGCCTGCGGGCAACAGGCCCGCTGCTTCAGCGCGTTGCAACAAGGCGATGTTGCCCAGGTTGCCGTCGAGCGCGCTGTGCGTGGCCGAGTGCGCCAGCACCAAATACTGCACCGCAAACTCGGCATCCACCATGCCGCCGGGACTGTGCTTGACGTCGAACAGGCCGGCGCGCACCGGACGCGCGGCGCGCAGCTTCTCGCGCATGGCCATGATCTCGGCGCGCAAGGCGGCGTGGTCGCGCCCCGCGTGCATCACCTGCTGGCGCACGGCCTCAAAGCGCGGCAGCAAATCGGCGAAGTCCAGGCAGCAGCGCGCACGGGTCATGGCCTGGTGTTCCCAGGTCCACGCGGTGTTGCTGCCGCGTTGCGTCTGGTAATCGGCATAGGCGGCAAAGGTCGTCACCAACAGGCCTGAGTTGCCGTTGGGGCGCAGCGCCGTGTCGATCTCGTACAGATCACCCTCGCCGGTTTTGACCGTCAGCCAGTTGATGAGCTTGCGCACAAAGGCGGCGTAGATCTCGCCCGCGCGTTCGTGCTCGTCCTCGTACACGAACACAATGTCAAGGTCGCTGCCGTAACCCAACTCCTTGCCGCCGAGCTTGCCGTAGCCCAGGATGGCAAAGCGGGGCTCCTCGCGATGGCGTTGTGCCATGCGTTGCCACACCCAACGGCTGGCCACGGCCAGGATGGCATCGGCCAATGCGCTCAGGTCGTCCGCCACCTGCTCGACGCTGAGCACGCCTTCCACATCGCGCGCCAGCGTGCGAAACACTTCGGCGTGGTGCGCACGGCGCAGCAGGTTGAGCAAGGCCTCGTCGTCGTCCTCACCCGTGCCGCGCAGCGCCAGGCGGCGTTGCTCCAGCTCGTGTTCAAACGCCTCGCGCGAGAAGCGCTCGGCAAACAAGGCGTTGCTGGCGAGCTCGTCGATCACGCCCGGGTGCTTGAGCAGGTAGCGCGCGGGCCAGCGCGCCGCGCCCAGCAGACGCAGCAGTTGCTCGTGCACCCGCACCCGCTCGACCAGCAGCGCCAGATAGCTTTCGCGGCGCAACAGCGGCTCCATCCAGTCGCACCAGCGCAGCGTGGCTTCAACGCCGATGCGCTCGTCGTCGAGCCAGCTTTGCATGCGCTGCAACAGCTTGACGAGGCGCAGGCGACTGTCCTCGCGCAAGGCCCGCACGCGGGGATGGTCGGGCCAGTCGCGCACGCGCTCGCGCAAAGCCGGGTCCAGGTGCGGCAACAAGCTCTCCAGGTCCGGGCAGTCGGCCAGGCCCCGCTCGCCGCAGTTGGGGCAATCGCCGCGCGCGCCGTTCTTGCCCGCGTTCGCGGGCTGGCCCAGCAAGCGGTCGAACTCTTGCGCCACGCGTTCGCGATGGCGGTCGAGCTCGGCCAGGAAGTCGCACACATCGCCAAAGCCCAGTGTCAACGCGATCCAGTGCAGGTCGTCGTCCTGCGTGGGCAACAGATGGGTTTGCTGGTCGTCCAGGTATTGGATGCGGTGTTCGACGCGGCGCAAAAACACATAGGCCTCGGCCAACGCCTGCGCCGTTTCGGCGTCCATCAGCCGCGCTTGCTGCACCCGGTTCAGCGCCGACAGCGTGGGGCGGGTGCGCAGCTCGGGAAACTGACCGCCACGCACGACTTGCAGCAACTGCACCGTGAACTCGATCTCGCGGATGCCCCCGCGCGCCAGCTTCACATCGTTGGCCCGTTCGGGCCGGCCCGCGCTGCGTTTGGCCGAGTGGTTGCGGATTTGCTGGTGCAGCCCGCGCAGCGCTTCGAACACGCTGTAGTCCAGGTAGCGGCGGAACACGAAGGGCGAGACCACCTCGCGCAGCGGCAGCGCCGACGCCCGCGCCGTCAAGGGAGCGACCACGCGCGCCTTGAGCCAGGCAAAGCGTTCCCACTCGCGGCCCTGCACCAGGAAATACTCCTCCAGCGCATCCAGCGACACCACGCTCGGCCCAGAGTTGCCATTGGGCCGCAGCGCCAGGTCGACGCGAAACACGAAGCCGTGGTCGGTGGTGTCGCCCACCAACTGGTACAGGATCTTCACCGCTTTGGCGAAGTAATCGAAGTTGCTGATGCGCCCGCCGCCATCTGCGCGACCGGCGGTTTCGCCATCGGCGTCGTACACATAGATCAGGTCGATGTCGCTCGACACATTGAGTTCGCGCGCACCGAGCTTGCCCATGCCCAGTATCCACAGCACGGCTTCCTGGCCGTCGGGCGTCAGCGGTGCGCCGTGCAGCGCGTCGAGCTGTTCACGCGCCTGGGCGAGGGCGCTGTCGAGGGCCAGCTCGGCCAGCTCGGTCACCGCGCGCGTGACCACCTCCAGGGGCGCGCCTTGCTCGCAGTCGAGCACCACCAGGCGCTCCATCACCAGTTGCCGCAGGATGCGCAAGGCGGGTCCGAGTTCATGGCACGCGCGCAGCGTGTGCAAACACGTCTGCAGAGTCGACAGCGTGGGCGGGCCCGGCGGCAGGTGCATCAACTCGTCGGCATAACGCCGGCGCAGGCGCTGCACAAAGCGCGAGCCGGCAGCGAGTTCCTTCAGGGACAGGGGGATAATTCCGTTCACGCGACGTTCACCATGACCGATCTGCCAGATTCAACCATTCCAACCCAAGAGACAAGCACACGCCGACGCGGCTGGCGCTGGCTGCGGGCGTTGCTGTGGGGCATCGCAGCGTTGTGGCTGTTGGTGTTGTCGGCGTGGCTGGCCTTGCATGTTTTCATTTTGCCGCGAATCGACGCGCAACGTGGCTGGCTGCAAGAGCGCCTGTCGCGCGCCCTGTCCACGCCGGTGGTGATTGGCGAGCTGCAAGTGCAGGGCAACTGGCTGCTGCCCTGGGTGCAGGCCAGCGATGTGGTCATCATCGATGCGCAAGGGCGGGCGGCCCTGCACCTGCCCCGAGTGGTGGCCGCAGTGACGCCATGGTCTTTGCTGCGCGGCACGGTCGAGCAACTGCTGATCGATCAGCCCGTGCTCGATGTGCGCCGCGATGCCCAAGGGCGTTGGTGGTTGGCTGGCCTGCCGCTGCCGGATCACGACGGCGACACCGCGGCCAGCGACTGGTTGTTCTCGCAACCCGAGTGGGTCATCCGCAGCGGTCGTCTGCTGTGGCGCGACGAACTGCGCGACGCACAACGCCCGGGCGGCGCGCCCACCACGCTGACGCTGGACGATGTCGATCTGGTGCTGCGCAACCACTTGCACCGCCACGACATCCGCATCGACGCCACACCGCCCGAGGCCATGGCCGCGCGCATCAGCCTGCGCGGGCAATTCACCCAGTCGCCCCTGCACCGCGCGGGCGACTGGCAGGGTTGGAGCGGGCAGATCTACGCCGACTTGCCCCGCCTCGATCTCGCCCGCTGGCCCGAATGGCTACCGCCCGACGAGCGCTGGGCGCAAGTCCAAGGCCAGGGCCACGCGCAGGCGTGGATCGATGTGCAGCAAGGTCGCTGGATCGGCGGCTCGGCGCAACTGGACATGACGGCGCTGCGCGTGAGCCTGGGGCCCGATCTGCCCCCGCTGGCCCTGCGACAGATTCAAGGACAACTCGGCTATCAGGTGCAGGGCCCCGAACAGGTGTTGAGCACCCGGCGGCTGCGCTTTGTCACCGAGGAAGGCGACGACTGGCCCGGCGGCGATGTGCGTGTGAGCTGGCGCGGCGCCAACGCCGAGGCCGGCAGCTTGCAAGCCGAGCACATCGATCTGCCCGCCCTGGCCCGCGTGGTGCAGCGCTTGCCCGTGCCCAGCGAGTGGCGCCAAGCGCTGGCCCAGGGACAGCCCCGTGGCCGCGTGCCGCAACTGCAAGCCAGTTGGCAGACCGAGGCCGGCGCCCAGACGCTGCGCGTGAGCGCGCGCGGGCGCGTCGAACAAGCGCATTGGCTGCGCGATCCGGCAGCCCAGGGCCTGTGGGCTTCGCTGCCCGGCGTGTCCGGCGCCAGCCTGGACTTCGACTTCAACGAGCGCGGCGGCAAGGCCCGCCTCGATGTGCGGGAAGGCAGCCTGACTTTGCCGGGTGGCCTGGACGAACCGCAGCTGCCCTTGTCCGACGCCAGTGTGCAACTGGCTTGGCAAGCGCAGGGCGGGCGTTGGGGCGTGCAGTTCAGCCAGGGGCGCATCGCCAACGCCGATCTGGCCGGCGAGTTCAGCGGTCAGTGGACCTCGGGCCTTGCGGCGCAGCCGTGGCCGGGCACGCTCGACCTCACGGCCAGCCTGTCGCGCGCGCAAGCGCAGGCCGTGCACCGCTACCTGCCCAGTGGTTTGCCCGAGGCCGTGCGCCGCTATGTGCGCGAAGCGGTGCTAGCAGGCCAGCTCGCCAAGACCCAGATTCGCATCAAGGGCGATCTGGCGCGACTGCCTTTCACCGATGCCAAACAAGGCGAGTTCCGCATCGCCACCCAGATCAGCGACGGGCGTTACGCCTATGTCCTGCCGCAACCCAAAACCCCCGACTGGCCGCAGCTCACCGGTATCCAGGGCGAGCTGGTGTTCGAGCGCAATGGCTTGACGTTCAAAGGCAGCACCCGCATGGATGGTGCGCCGCATCTGGGTTGGCACAAGGTCGAGGCGCGCATCGCCGATTTCGACCGGGCGCAGCTGCGCTTGCAGGCCGACGGTCGGGGCCCGCTCGACGAGTTGTTGCCCCTGATTTCGCGCAGCGCCATCAACGGCCTCATCGACGGCGTGCTCGACAAGGCGCAAGGCAATGGCGACGCCGACTACAAGCTGGCGCTGGAGTTGCCGCTGAGCCAGCTCGACCAAGCCCGCGTCAAGGGCAGCGTGACCTTCAACGGCAACGACGTGCAGGTGATGGCTGGCACGCCAGTGCTCACGCGTGCCAGAGGGCAACTGCAATTCAGCGAACAGGGTTTTGATCTGCGCAGCTTGAAGGGCCGCATGCTCGGCGGCGACGCCGAGTTGCAAGGGGGTCTGCGCTTTGGACAGCGCGGTGGCGACTCCCCCGTGCAGTTGCGCATCAAGGGCAACCTCAGCGCCGACGGCCTGCGCCAGGCGCGTGAGCTGGGCTTTGTCTCGCGCCTGGCGGCCCGCGCCAGCGGACGCGCCGATTACCAAGCGGTGCTGGGCCTGCGCCGCAACCAGCCCGAGTTGCTCATCACCAGCGACCTCAAAGGGCTGGCCCTGAACCTGCCCGCGCCGCTGGGCAAACCTGCGGCGTTGGCCTTGCCCTTGCGCGTCGAAACCCAGCTCACGCGCGAATCGCTGTTGCCCAAAAGCCAGTTGTTGCAGGACCAGTTGCGGGTCAGCCTGGGCCGCGTGCTCAGCCTGGCCTATCTGCGCGACGTCAGCGCCGACGAGCCCAAGGTGCTGCAAGGCGGTGTGGCCGTGGGCTTGGCCGCCGCCAACGCGCCAGCGATGACGCTCGGGGGCGTGACGCTCAACATGCAATGGGGCACGCTCGACCTCGACGCCTGGAACGACGTGCTGTCCGAGTGGACGGGCGGCGTGCCGGTGGTGCGTCCGCTGGCGACGGTGCGCCGGCCCGGCCAACGCGTGGCGATTGGCGGGCGGGCTGCCGACACGCCCAACGCCATGGACTACGTGCCGGTCAACCTCGCGGTGGTGGCCGACCAGGTGCGCGTGGCCAATCGCGATCTGCACCGCATCGTTGCGGGGGGTACGCGCGTGGGCGATCTGTGGCGCTTCAACGTGTATGCCGACGAGCTCAACGGCGCCATCGAGTTGCGCCCGCCCTCGGGCGATGTGCCGGCGCAGTTGTATGCGCGCCTGAGCCGCCTGGTGGTGCCGCCCAGCGCTTTGTCTGAGGTGGACCAAATGCTCTCGCCCCAGCCCAGCAGCATCCCGGCGCTGGACGTGGTGGTGAATGACTTCACGCTGCGCAACCGCGCGCTGGGTCGCCTGGAGATGGTGGCCATCAACCGCGCCGGCGCGGTGCCGGCCGCGCGCGAGTGGGTGCTGAACAAACTCAACCTCACCATGCCCGAAGCCAGCCTGAGCGCGCGCGGCAACTGGGCCGCCAACGCCAGCGGCGCCAAGCGCACGCAGCTCGATTTCAGCCTCGACATCCGCGACAGCGGCGACTTGCTCACCCGCTTTGGCATGGCCGGCGTGGTGCGCGACGGTGCCGGCAAGATCGAGGGCCAGATCGGTTGGCTGGGCTCGCCCATCACGCCGGACTACCCCAGCCTGGGCGGCACGTTCAACGTGCTCGTCGAGAAGGGTCAATTCCTCAAGACCGAGCCCGGCGTGGGCCGACTGCTCGGGGTGCTCAACCTGCAAGCCCTGCCCCGGCGTCTGACGCTCGACTTCAGCGACATCTTCTCCGAGGGCTTTGCCTTTGACTTCGTGCGCGGCGATGTGCGCATCGAGCAAGGCGTGGCGCGCACCAACAACCTGCAAATGAAGGGCGTGTCGGCGGCCGCGCTGATCGAGGGTGAGTCCGATCTGGCGCGCGAGACCCAGGACCTCAAAGTGGTGGTGGTGCCCGAGATCAACGCCGGCAATGTGTCGCTGTACCTGGCGACCATCAACCCGCTGATCGGCCTCACCAATTACCTCGCGCAACTGGTGCTGGCCAAGCCGCTGGCGCGCGCGGGCACCAGCGAATTCCGCATCGACGGCACCTGGAGCCAGCCCCGCGTGACCAAGGTGGATTCATGAGGCCCTGGCCGCTTCGCCTCTCGCGCCGGGGCGTGTTGTGGACCTTGCTGGTGGCGTTGCTGCTGGCCATGCTGGCGACCCTGGTGTGGCTGGCCGGGCGCTACGAGATCAGCCAGTTGCAGGCGCGCATCGAACGCGACGCGACCGAGGCCGTTGTCGACATCCGCACCGCGCTGACGCGCAATGTGCAAAGCCTGCAAGCCCTGCATCACGGTGACCAGTCGCGCGCCACCTGGCAGCGTGCGGCCACCGGTCTGCTGCGCGAACACCGCGAATGGCTGCGCTTGGAGTGGCGCGACGCCGATCTGCATTTGCTGGCGGCGGCGGACACGCCGTACCGCGCGTCCATCTTCGGTCGGGCCGGCATTCCCTCGCGGCTGCCCGATGTCAACCAGGCTTGCGCCATCGCGCGGCGGCAAAGTGGGCCTGGTTACAGCGGCAGCAACTTTTACCCCTTGGCCGAGGGCTTGGGCATCGAGGTGATGGAGCTGTGTTTGCCGCTCTTGCACCAAGGGCAGATCGCCGGTTATGCGGTGGCCAGCTACGCCTTGTCAGAGGTGCTGTCGGGCTTGGTCGGACCGGGTCTGTTGCGCAGCCGTGAGTTGTCGTTCACCGAAGCCGACGGCACCCGCCTGGCGGTGCACGGCACCTCGCGCAAGGGCTCGCGCGTGTTCGTGGCGCAGCAGTTGCTGGAGTTACCCGGCCACACCGTGGTGCTGCGCGTGGAGAGCTGGCGCACCGAGCCCGATTTGTTCCCCAACGTGCTCACCGCCTTGGTGACGGCGATGACGATTGCGCTGGTCACCGTGCTGGGCATGCTCGCACGCGACACGCGGCGGCGCTTGCGCGCCGAAGCCAGCCTGGCCGATGCGCTGGCGTTTCGCAAGGCCATGGAAGATTCGCTGGTCACGGGCTTGCGCGCGCGCGACAACGAAGGCCGCATCACCTACGTCAACCCGGCGTTTTGCGAAATGGTCGGTTTTGCCGCCAGCGAACTGTTGGGCCACGGCATGCCCGCGCCGTATTGGCCGCCGGAGATGATCGACGAATACGGCCAGCGCCAGGCCCTGCGTCTGGCGGGCAATGCGCCGCCGCGTGAGGGCGTGGAGTCGGTGTTCATGCGCAAGAGCGGCGAGCGCTTTCCCGTGCTCATCTTCGAAGCCCCCCTCATCAATGCGACGGGTCAGCAAACGGGTTGGATGAGCGCGGTGCTCGACATCAGCGAACAGCGGCGCGTGGAAGAACTCTCGCGCACGAGTCAGGAGCGCTTGCAGGCCACGGCGCGTCTGGCCACGGTGGGCGAGATGGCGTCGCTGTTGAGCCACGAGTTGAATCAGCCGCTCGCCGCCATCGCCAGCTACGCCAGCGGCAGTCGCAACCTGATCGACGACGCGCACCTGCCGCCCGAACTCAGCGGCCATCTGGCGCAGGCCATTGAGCGCATCGCGCAACAGGCCGAACGCGCGGGCAAGGTCATCAAGAGCGTGCACGACTTCGTGCGCCGCCGCGACCAAGACCGCGAGGCGGTGGCGCCGCGCACCCTGCTCGACAACGTCATGCCGCTGGTCAGCTTGCAAGCGCGCAAGCTGGGCGTGCGCGTGCAAGTCGATTGCCCGTCCCACCTGCCCTGGCTGTGGTGCGACCGCACCATGGTCGAGCAGGTGCTGCTCAACCTCGCGCGCAATGGCATGCAAGCCATGGCCGCGCAGTCCGAGGACAAGGTGTTGGTGCTGTCGGTGCGGGAGGCGGCGTCCAATGCCACGCGCGGCTGGTTGGAGTTTCGCGTCGCCGACAGCGGACCGGGCATCGACGAGGATGTGGCGCGCCAGCTCTTCACACCGTTTTTCACCACCAAGACCGAAGGCATGGGCCTGGGTCTGAGCCTGTGCCGCACCGTGGTCGAGCAGCACGGCGGTTATCTGGGACACGAGCCGAGCCCCCCGCGTGGCACGGTCTTTCACTTCACCTTGCCGCAGGCCCGTGCCAACGACGGGCCGCCCCACTGACATGCAACCCATCACCGATGCCCTGGTCTTCATCGTCGATGACGACGCCGGCGTGCGCGAGGCGCTGGCCTGGCTGCTGCGCTCGCGCCGTTTGCCCAGCGAGTCTTTCGACAGCGCCGACGCCTTCCTGGCTTTTCTCGACGCGCAAGGACCGCAGTGGCGGCCCACGCAACCGGGGTGCTTGCTGCTTGATGTGCGCATGCCCGGCACCAGTGGCCTGGCGCTGTTTGAAACCCTGCTCGCCCGCGACTTGCTCACCGCGCTGCCGGTGATCTTTTTGACCGGCCACGCCGATGTGCCCACGGCAGTGAACGCGGTCAAGCGCGGCGCGTTCGACTTTTGCGAGAAGCCGTTTTCCGACAACGCGCTGGTGGACCGCATTGAGCAGGCCTTGCAGCAATCCACCCAGACCTTGCAGGCCCTGCGCGCGCGACGCAGCCTGGAGCAGCGGCTGGCCGAGTTGACCGAGCGCGAGCGCGATGTCATGCGCCTGGTGGTCGAGGGCCTGCCCAACAAACTCATCGCCGACCAGTTGCAGATCAGCGTGCGCACGGTCGAAGTCCACCGCGCGCGCGTGTTCGACAAGATGGCGGTCAAGTCCGCTGTGGAGCTGGCCAATGTGCTGCGCGGCGAAGCCTGAACCGATGCGGCGCTGGCAGTCGACGTGGCTGTGCGGGCTTCTGAGCCTGGCGCTGCTGTGGCTCGCCGGTTGCAGCACGACGCCCCAGCGTGGCGTCATCGACGCGCAGCCGCCTGTGGCCACACCGCCGCCGCCGCGCGCCGCCGCCCCGGTGGGTGGGTCGGGCGCGCTCGCCGGCATGCCGGGCACGCCCAGCCCGAGCCAGCCCGGCCGCAGCCGTTGGGTGGCGGTGCCGTGGTCGGACCTGCCCGGTTGGAACGACGACGACTTGCAAGATGCCTGGAATGCCTGGCTGCAAAACTGCGTGCGCCCCGGCCCCTTGCTCGCGCCGCTGTGCCAGCAAGCGCGTGCACTGAGTCTGGCCAGCGACGACGAGCGGCGCCTGTGGATGATGGCCCAGTTCCAGCCCTACCGCGTCGAAGCGGCGCAAGGGCAGGCCGAGGGCTTGCTCACCAGCTATTACGAGCCGCTGTTCGAGGCCTCGCTGCAAGCGCGTCCGGGTTTCGAGGTGCCGCTGTATGCCCCCCCGGATGGGCTCGATGCCGTGCGGCGCGCGGGCCGCACCTGGTTCACGCGGCAGGAGATCGAGACCGCGCCGCCAGCGCGCGAGGCCTTGCGCGGACGCGAGATCGCCTGGCTGGCCGACCCGGTCGATGCGCTGGTGCTGCACATCCAGGGCTCGGGCCGAGTCCGTGTGACGCAAGCCGATGGCCGCACGCGCACCCTGCGCCTGGCGTTTGCCGGCTCCAACGAGCAGCCTTACCAAAGCGTGGGGCGCTGGTTGCTCGATCGCGGCTTGGTGCGCGACGCGTCGTGGCCGGGCATCAAGGCCTGGATCGCCGCCAATCGCAGCAGCGCACCCGAACGCGTGCAAGAGATGTTGTGGAGCAACCCGCGCTATGTGTTTTTCCGCGAAGAAGCGCGCAGCCCCATCGACGACGAGTTGGGTCCGCGCGGCGCGCAAGGCGTGCCGCTGACACCCGGTCGCTCCATCGCGGTGGACCGCGAATCCATTCCCTATGCCACGCCCGTCTGGTTGGCCAGCAGCGGTCCCAGCGGCAGCTTGCGCCGATTGGTGTTCGCGCAGGACACGGGCAGCGCCATCGTCGGCGCGGTGCGGGCCGATTACTTTGCCGGCACGGGCGCAGCGGCCGGCGAGTGGGCCGGTCGCGTCAAGCAGGGCTTGCGGCTGTGGGTCTTGTGGCCCAAGTGAGCATCCAAGGCAGAATGCAGCCATGTCGATCAAGCAGTTCAACGGCGAATGGGTGGCACGGGAAGACCGCATCCTGTTTCGCTTCAACACCAGCGAGGGCCAGGAGTTCCGTTTCTGGCTGACGCGGCACATCGTCAAGAACATCATCGGCGGCTGCCAGACCCTGGCGCAGCAGATGCTGGCCAAGGAGCACCCGCCCGAGGTGGCGCAGGCCATGCAGGAGTTCCGCCAGCAAAGCGTGATGCAACAGGCCAACTTTCAGGACACGTTCGAAGCCCAGCCGGAGGCACCGCTGGGCGAAGCGCCGGTGTTGGTGGTGGGGCTGAAGATCACCCAGACCGGCCAGCAGGTGTCGATCGACTTTGAAACCGCCAGCGGCCACAACGTCAACCTGCGCATCACCGACGACGTGCTGCAACTCATGGTGGGTTTGCTCGATCGCTTGCAAACCACCGCCGGCTGGGGCGTGTCGACCACCTCCGGCGTGGAGGTCACGGTCGAGACCGCCATGCCCGCCTCCGCCGTGGTGCACTGACGCGCAGCGCGGGCGCGGCACGCGCCTCACTTCAGCGGCAAGGCGCTGAACGACTTGACTTCACCCAGCGAGAAGCTGGTGTGCAGGTCTTTCACATTGGGCAGGTTCAGCAGCACATGGCGCGCGAAGTGGCTGAACGACTCCAGATCGCGGCTCACCACCTGCAACTCGAAGGTGCCGGTGCCGCTGATGTAGTGGCAGGAGATGACCTCAGGGATCTGGCGAATGGCCTGCTCCAGTTCGCGCGTCACGTCGCCCCGGTTGCGCTCAGCGTCCACGCGCACAAAGGCCAGCACATCCAGCCCCACTTTTTGCCGGTCAATGACGGCGTGGTAGCCGGTGATGACGCCCGCCTCTTCGAGGGCGCGCACGCGCCGCCAGCATGGCGCGGGCGAGAGGCCGACGCGGTTGGCCAGCTCGGCGTTCGTCAGGCGGCCGTCGCGCTGCAATTCATCCAGAATCGCCCAGTCGAACTTGTCGAGTGTTTTCATAGAGTCGATTATTGAGCAATATCCTTTCTTGACCGAGGGCTAACACGGCCTGCAAAAGCAAGCTTTATCCCGAGGCCTGAACCTACACTGTGCGCGTCGCCACCCGCGGCAAACCTCATTCGGAGACCGCCATGAACGCCCCGTTGCCCGACCACATCCGGCAAGCCCTTGAGACCGTCACGCTGGACGACAAATACCGCCTCGAACACGGGCGTGCGTTCATGAGTGGCGTGCAGGCGCTGGTGCGCCTGCCCATGTTGCAGCGCCAGCGCGACGCCTTGCAGGGCAAGCACACGGCGGGCTTCATCAGCGGCTATCGTGGCTCGCCTTTGGGCGGTTACGACCAGGCGCTGTGGAGCGCCAAGGCGCATTTGCAGGCGCAGCACATCGTCTTCCAGCCGGGCGTGAACGAAGAGCTGGCCGCTACCGCTTTGTGGGGCACGCAGCAACTGGGTTTTGCGCCAGCGGGCAGCAACCGCTTCGATGGCGTGTTTGGCGTCTGGTACGGCAAGGGCCCAGGCGTGGACCGTTGCTCGGACGTGTTCAAGCACGCCAACATGGCGGGCACCACGCCCTGGGGCGGCGTGCTGGCCATCGCGGGCGACGACCATGTGGCCAAGAGCAGCACGGCGGTGCATCAAAGCGATCACATCTTCAAGGCCTGCGGCTTGCCCGTGTTCTTCCCGGCCAGCGTGCAAGAGATCCTCGACCTCGGTTTGCATGCGCTGGCCATGAGCCGCTTCGCTGGCGTGTGGGCGGGCATGAAGACGATTCAAGAAATCGTCGAGTCCAGCGCCAGCGTCGAGATCGACCCAGAGCGCGTGCACATCGTGCGCCCCGACTTCGACATGCCGCCGGGCGGTGTGCACATCCGTTGGCCCGATACCGCACTCGAACAAGAGGCGCGTCTGTTCGACACCAAGTGGTACGCGGCCCTGGCCTATGTGCGCGCGAACCGCTTGAACCACACCGTCATCCAAGGGCCGCACGACCGGCTGGGCATCATCGCCAGCGGCAAGGCCTACAACGACACCTGCCAGGCCTTGAGCGATCTGGGGCTGGACGCCGCCACCTGCCAGCGCATCGGTGTGCGCTTGCACAAGGTGTCGGTGGTGTGGCCGCTGGAGGCGCAGACCACGCGCGAATTCGCCACCGGCTTGCAAGAAATTCTGGTTGTCGAAGAAAAGCGCCAGGTCATCGAATACCAGGTCAAGGAAGAGCTCTACAACTGGCGCCCGGACGTGCGCCCCGAAGTGCTGGGCAAGTTCAACGACATTGGCGACGACCACACGGGCGGCGAGTGGTCCATGCCCAACCCGAGCGCCAACACCTTGCTGCGCGCCAACGCCGACCTCAACCCGGCGCTCATCGCCAAGGCGATTGCGCAACGCGTGTTGCGCCTGGGCGTGGACGAGGGCGTGCGCGCGCGCATCGAGTCGCACCTGGCGGTGCTGCGCGCCAAAGACGCGGCCATGCAAACCCTGGAACTCAAAGCCGAACGGCTGCCGTGGTTTTGCTCGGGTTGTCCGCACAACACCAGCACGCGCGTGCCCGAAGGTTCGCGCGCCATGGCGGGCATCGGTTGCCACTTCATGTCGCTGTGGATGGACCGCAGCACCATTGGCTTCACGCAGATGGGCGGCGAGGGTGTGCCCTGGGTCGGCCAACAGCCCTTCAGCCATGAGCGCCATGTGTTCGCCAACCTGGGCGATGGCACCTACTTTCACAGCGGCATCCTGGCCATTCGCCAAGCCATCGCGGCGGGTGTGAACATCACCTACAAGATCCTCTACAACGACGCGGTGGCGATGACCGGCGGCCAGCCCGTGGGCGAGCGTCCCGAGGGCCACAGCGTGTCGCAGATCGTGCGCAGCATGCAGGCCGAGGGCGTGCGCCGCATCGTCGTCGTCACCGACGAGCCGGACAAATACACGGCGGGCGTGCTGCCGGCCGACGTGCCCGTGCGCCACCGCGACGATCTCGACGACGTGCAGCGCGAGTTGCGCGAGGTCGAGGGCACCACCGTTTTGCTGTACGACCAAACCTGCGCCACCGAGAAACGCCGGCGCAGAAAGCGCGGCACGATGGTCGATCCGGCGTTGCGTGTGTTCATCCACGACGGCGTGTGCGAGGGCTGCGGCGATTGCAGCACGCAAAGCAATTGCCTGAGCGTCGAGCCGCTGGAGACCGAGTTGGGCCGCAAGCGCACCATCAACCAAAGCACCTGCAACAAAGACACGAGTTGCCTGAAAGGCTTTTGCCCGAGCTTTGTCAGCGTCGAGGGCGGCACCTTCAAAAAGAAAGCCGCGCCCACGCAGCGCCTGAGCCTGCCCGCGGTGGCCTTGCCCGAGCCGGTGCCGGCGTCGCTCGATGTGCCTTGGGGCATCGTGGTCGCGGGCGTGGGTGGCACGGGCGTCATCACCATTGGTCAGTTGCTGGGCATGGCCGCGCACATCGAGGGCAAGGGCATCGTCACGCAAGACGCGGCGGGCCTGGCGCAAAAGGGCGGCGCGACCTGGAGCCACGTCATCATTGGCGCGACGCAGGCCGCCATCCACACCACGCGCGTGGCGACGGCCGCCGCCGACCTGGTGTTGGGCTGCGACCCCATCGTCGCCGCGGGCAAAGAGACGGTGCAGCGCATGCGCGAGGGCCGCACCCATGTGGCCCTCAACGCCTACAGCACGCCCACCGCCGCCTTCGTCAAGGACGGCAACTGGGCCAACCCCGGCAGCCAGTGCGTGGCGGCCATCGGCCAGGTCGTGGGCGAGGCGCAGCTCGGTCACTTCGACGCCAACGCGGTGGCGCTGCAAGCGCTGGGCGACTCGATCTACATCAACCCGATGGTGCTGGGCTATGCCTGGCAAAAAGGCTGGGTGCCGCTCACGCGCGAAGCCATCTTGCGTGCCATCGAACTCAACGCCGTGTCGGTGGCGCTGAACCAGGCGGCGTTCGAGTGGGGCCGCCACTGCGCGCACGACTGGGCGGCGGTGCAGCGTCTGCTCGCGCCCGCACAAACGGTGCAATGGCACAAGCCGAAATCACTCGACGCGCTCATCGAACACCGCGTGGGTCACCTCACCGCCTACCAAAACGCCGCCTATGCGCGCGATTACGCACAGTTCGTGCAACGCGTGCGCGACGCCGAGGCGGCGGCACTGCCCGGCAAGACCACGCTCACCGAAGCCGTGGCGCGCAACCTGCACAAGCTCATGGCCTACAAGGACGAGTACGAAGTGGCGCGCCTGCACAGCGACCCGGCCTTTGTCGCGCGGCTGCGCGAGCAGTTCGACGGCGACATTCGCGTGCATTACCACCTGGCGCCGCCCTTGCTCGCGACAACGAACGCGCACGGCGAACCCGTCAAGCGCCGCTACGGCCCGTGGCTGCGCCCGGTGCTGGGCATGCTGCAACACCTGCGCGTGTTGCGCGGCACGGCGCTCGACGTGTTTGGTTACACCGAGGAGCGCCGCACCGAACGCGCCTTGATTGGCCAATACCGCGCCAGCATCGAGCGCGTGCTCGCCCACCTGAACGCCGACAACCACGCCCGCGCGGTGGAGCTGGCGCGCTTGCCCGAAGGCATCAAGGGCTTTGGGCATGTGAAGGCGCGGCATCTGGCGCAGGTGCGGGAGAAGTGGGCGGCTTTGGAGAAAAATGCCCGCTGATTCCAGGCGCTGCGTGCACCCATGCTTTAAAATTTTGCCCGCAGGCAAGCGTGAGGCTGGTAGAGGTTGCCGTCAGGCAGCAGCCCGAATGGGTGGGATCCTCGAACTCAGGGTCTGCATACTTTTAAACGCCCGCATCGCGGGCGTTTTTCTTGGATCTCACAAACGCTGGATCAATTGCTCGAAAGCCGCTTGCGAGTCAGTATCTGCGGCCCACAGCTTGAGTCCATAGCCCGAGACCTTTTGCTTGTACCGATACAAGGTCTTGCTCAGCAGATCCAGGTAGCGCGCCTCTGTTTCTCCGTAGGCGCTGGGATTGACGGCATAGAACACGCCCGTCGCCACGGCATCAGCCAGTTGCAAGCCAGCCAGTTGCTCGTGATTGATGGCTCGAATCGCTTCAATATCAAAAACATCCCATTCAATCCGAACCGTCGGATCCGTCTTCAACAGGCGCAGGTAACGGCGCAAATCCTCGTACGACATGGCGCTGCGGTTTGAAAAAATCAGATCCACTTTTCCTGCATCGGCCGGGTTGGTTTTGGCCCCGCCGCTTTTGCACAGCCAAGACACACGCTCCAGCAAAAGACGGCACGCATACCGGTACAAAGAATAGGCCTGCCGGAAGTTCTCCGGCTCCGGGATGCTGGGCTTGTGCACCAACACATGGACCGTGATGACAGGGGCCTGTCCGATCATGCGGGCTAAGGGAAGCCTTTGCTCATGGCGCAACTCGCGGAAATGCAGGGGGTAGCGCGGCGGTTTGCCCAACACCTTGCGTGCCTCAGCAGTCAGCTTGACCAATTCAAGCCGTTGCTCATAACGGACCACCAGGGCCGACAACACGAACCAACGCGTGCTGCCACGCCCATCAGGCTTGAAGACAAAACCCTCATCGCCAGCTTCGTCGATGTAGGCCACGAAGCTGGGCTTCATGCATCGTCTCTCAGCGTCGCACGGCGATTTTTTGGGCTAGGGCACATATCTCACTCCAGGCGGCCATGCTATGGAGCGCGCGACGATCCGGGGTCGGGTTGGATGTGTCGTTTTTGAAACCAGAACAAGCCCGCTTTGCCCTTCCCCAGAGGTGGCTTGAATCCGTCGACCGACGTGCCCCAACACCCCCCGCATACAATGCGCGGCTGCTCTGACGGCGGCCCCTGGCCCGTCAGCGAACGATTGCCAACCTGGAGAAAACCGTGCTGATTTCCCCCGCTTTTGCCCAAACCGCTCCCGCTGCTGCTGCCGGTGGCGACATCATGTCGTCGCTGTCGGGCATGCTGCCGCTGATCCTGATGTTTGTGGTGCTGTACTTCGTGATGATTCGCCCGCAGATGAAGCGCCAGAAAGAGCACAAGGCCATGATCGAAGCCCTGGCCAAGGGCGACGAGGTGGCGACCGCCGGCGGTCTGCTGGGCAAGGTCAGCAAGCTCGACGACCACAGCCTGGGCCTGGAGATCGCCCCTGGCGTGGAAGTGCAAGTGCAGCGCCATGCCGTGGTGCAGGTGTTGCCCAAAGGCTCGGTCAAGTAACCGCTGTTTATGAACCGTTATCCCCTCTGGAAGTACGCGGTCATCGTCATCGCGTTGCTGGTGGGTGGCCTGTACACGCTGCCCAATTTCTTTGGCGAGGCACCGGCGGTGCAGGTCTCGCCCGGCAAGCCCAGCGTCAAGGTGGACGAGGCGGTGCTGGCGCGCGTCGAGCAGGCGCTGCAAGTCGCCGGCCTGAAGTCCGACGCCCTGACGCTGGAGTACGGCGCGGGTGGCGGTTCGATCAAGGCGCGCTTCGAAGACACCGACACGCAGCTCAAGGCCAAGGACGCCATCCAGCACGCGCTGGTGAGTGACGCGTCGGACCCTGCGTTTGTGGTGGCGCTGAATTTGCTGTCGCGCTCGCCCGCGTGGTTGTCGGCCTTGCATGCCGCGCCGATGTACCTGGGCCTGGACTTGCGCGGCGGCGTGCACTTCATGTTGCAGGTGGACATGGACGCGGCGTTGACCAAGCGCGCCGAGTCGCTGGCCGGTGACATCCGCAGCGCGCTGCGCGAGAAGAACATCCGCCACGGCGGCATCAACCGTGTGGGCCAGAGCATCGAGGTGCGCGCGCGCGACGCGGGCACGCTGGAGGCGGCCGAGATCCTCATCAAGGACCAGTTCCCCGACCTGTTGCCCACCCGTGTGAGCGAGGGCGGCGAGGCCAAACTGGTGGCGAGCATCCAGCCGGTGGCGGCGCGGCGCGTGCAAGAGCAGGCGGTCAAGCAAAACATCACCACGCTGCACAACCGCATCAACGAACTCGGCGTGGCCGAACCCGTCATCCAGCAGCAGGGCCTGGACCGCATCGTGGTGCAACTGCCGGGCGTGCAAGACACGGCCAAGGCCAAGGACATCCTGGGTCGCACCGCGACGCTGGAGATTCGCATGGTCGAGGACAGCGCCGAGGCGCGTGCGGCCGAGTTGTCGCCCAACGCGGTGGTGCCGTTTGGCACCGAGCGCTACCTGGAGCGCAACGGCCAGGCGGTGATCGTCAAGAAGCAGGTCATCCTGACGGGCGAGAACCTGACGGACGCGCAACCCGGCTTTGACAACCAGACGCAAGAAGCGGCGGTGCACCTGACGCTCGACGCCAAGGGCGCGCGCATCTTCAAGGACGTGACGCGCGAGAGCGTGGGCAAGCGCATGGCCATCTTGCTGTTCGAGAAGGGCAAGGGCGAGGTCATCACCGCGCCCGTGATCCGCAGCGAGATCGGTGGCGGGCGCGTGCAGATTTCGGGCCGCATGACCACGGTCGAGGCCAACGATGTGGCGCTGCTGTTGCGCGCAGGCTCGCTGGCCGCGCCGATGGAAATCATCGAAGAGCGCACCATCGGCCCGAGCTTGGGCGCCGAGAACATCGCCAAGGGCTTTGACAGCGTGACCTGGGGCTTCCTCGCGGTGGCGGCGTTCATGTGCCTGTACTACATGCTGTTTGGCGTGTTCTCCAGCGTGGCGCTGGGCGTGAACCTGTTGCTGCTGGTGGCGGTGCTGTCGATGTTGCAGGCCACGCTCACGCTGCCGGGCATGGCGGCGATGGCGCTGGTGCTGGGCATGGCGATCGACGCCAACGTGCTCATCAACGAGCGCGTGCGCGAGGAGTTGCGCAACGGCTCGGCCCCGCAGTCGGCCATCCACGCTGGCTACGACCGCGCCTGGGCAACGATTCTGGACTCCAACGTGACGACGCTGATCGCCGGTCTGGCGTTGCTGGCCTTTGGTTCGGGCCCGGTGCGCGGCTTTGCCGTGGTGCACTGCCTGGGCATTCTGACCAGCATGTTCTCGGCGGTGTTTTTCTCGCGCGGCCTGGTCAACCTTTGGTATGGCCGGCAGAAGAAATTGCAGCAGGTGTCGATTGGCACCGTCTGGCGTGCGCCCTCGGCCCCCGGTGTGGCCGACGGTGCCGATCTGAGTGCGTTGGCGAGCCAGCGCCTGCAGGACAAGTGAGGCCCTAGCGATGGAATTTTTCCGCATCCGACGCGACATCCCGTTCATGCGCCACGCGCTGGTGTTCAACGCGGTGTCGTTCATCACCTTCCTGGCGGCGGTGTTCTTCTTGTTCACGCGCGGCCTGCACCTGTCGGTGGAGTTCACGGGCGGCACGCTGATGGAAGTCAGCTACGCGCAGCCCGCCGACCTGGGCGCGGTGCGCAACCAGATCTCGGCGCTGGGCTTCACCGATGTACAGGTGCAAAACTTTGGCACGGCGCGCGACGTGATGATCCGCATGCCGGTGGTGAAGGGCCAGACCTCGGCGCAGCAAAGCGATCAGGTGATGGTTGCGCTCAAGACCGCCGACGCCAGCGCGCAACTGCGCCGCACCGAGTTCGTCGGGCCGCAAGTCGGTGACGAGCTGGCCGCCGATGGCTTGAAGGCCCTGGCCTTTGTGGTGGTGGGCATCATGATTTACCTGGCCATGCGCTTCGAATGGAAGTTCGCCGTGGCGGCCATCGTGGCCAACTTGCACGATGTCATCATCATCCTGGGCTTCTTCGCCTTCTTCCAGTGGGAGTTCTCACTGCCCGTGTTGGCGGCGGTGTTGGCGGTGCTGGGCTACTCGGTCAACGAGTCGGTGGTGATCTTTGACCGCATCCGCGAAAACTTCCGTCGCCTGCGCAAGCACAGCACGGTGGAGATCATCGACAACGCCATCACCTCGACCATCAGCCGCACCATCATCACCCACGGTTGCACGCAGCTCATGGTGTTGTCGATGCTGCTGTTTGGTGGCGCGACGCTGCACTACTTCGCGCTGGCGCTCACCATTGGCATCTTGTTTGGCATTTACTCGTCGGTGTTTGTGGCCGCCGCCATCGCCATGTGGCTGGGCATTCGCCGCGAGGATTTGATCAAGGCCCCGGTCAAGCCGGAGGGCTCACCCGACGACCCGAACTCGGGCGCGGTGGTCTGAGAACGCTGAGAACAACGGCCCTGCGGGGCCGTTGTCAATGGGCGACGCGCTGATCGGCGTCGTCACACAGCTCGTCGAGGACGAGCGCATCGGGCTCCAGGCCCACACTCCAATACACCATCAGCACGACCAGCTTGAGGTCGTCGAGTTGCAGCGGGCGACCCGGGATGGCCATGGCGCGGTCGATGACGATTTCGCGCATGTGCGCCGACAGCACGCCGGCGTGTTCCAGAAAACTCAAGAAGCCCAGACAGTCGGCACCCAGGTGGTCTTGCTCGGCCACCGAGTAAATGCGCAGGCTGTTGTGGGAGGGGGCGTGTGGCTCGGGCACCGACTGCGAGATGTCGATGATTTCGGTATTGTGCGAGGCGAGGTTGAGGCCGTCGAGCCATTGCAGCGCTTGGGCCACATCGTCGGCGTCGAAGCCAGCGGCACTGAGTTTGCGACCGAGCTGTTCGAGCTCGGGGCAAGCATCGCCGCGCCAGTAGTTTTCGTAGACGTACACAAGCACTTCGAACATGCGCCCCAATATAACCGCATTTCGCGGCGCTCTGTGAACCGCGAACGGATTCGGACTTACCCCAGCCGCTGAAACAAGCCGCCGGGCAAGCGCCCCACGCGTGCGTCGAGTTCGAGGGTGAGCAAGCGCGCTTGCAACGTGGCGGTGTCCAGACCGCAGCGCGCCTGCAAGGCGTCGAGGCTGACCGGGTCAAAGCCCAGATGCTGCAGCAAGGTGTCGTCGTCGCTGCCCGATGCGAACGCCGGCGAGGCGTGCGTCGGTGTGGGCAACGCCGCGTTGGGCGCCAAAGGCCCGAGGGCTTGCCACACGTCTTGCACCGACTCGACCAGCGTGGCGCCTTGGCGAATCAGCGCGTGGCAACCGCGCGATTGCGGCGCGTGGATGGAGCCGGGCACAGCCATCACCTCGCGCCCGAGTTCGAGCGCGAGCTCGGCGGTGATGAGCGAGCCCGAATGCAGCGCCGCCTCGACCACCAGCGTGCCCAGACCCAGCGCCGCGATGAGTCGATTGCGTTGCGGGAAATGCGCCGCCAGCGGCGGCGTGCCCAGCGGGTATTCGCTCAGCAGCAAGCCGTGCTCGGCGATGCCGCGTGCGAGCGCCTGGTGTTGGCGCGGGTACACGCGATCCAGGCCCGTGCCCACCACCGCGACCGTCAGGCCCGCTGGTGACGCGCGTGAGGCCGCTGCATCGAGGGCCCCTTGGTGCGCTGCGCCGTCGATGCCCAAGGCCAGGCCCGAGACCACCGTGCAGCCCGCGCTGCACAAGGCCTGGGCCATGTGCTGTGCGGTTTGTCGACCTTGGTGCGTGGGGTTGCGGCTGCCGACGATGGCCAGTGCCGGCGCGGCCCAGAGGCGCTGCGCGTCCAGCACCGCACGCCCTTCGACGTAGAGCAGCAGGGGCGGATCGGCCAGTTGCAACGCCAGCGGCGGGTAGTCGGCATCGCCCAGCGTCCACAAGGTGCGCGAGCCCGCCGGGTTGGCTTGCGCCAGCCAGTGCTGCGTGCGGGCGATGTGCACGGCCAGCTCCGGCGGCGCTTGCAGCAGGGTCTCCACTTGTCGCGGTGTCGCCAGCGCTTGCAACTGTGACGGGCTGGCGGCGAAGATGGCCGGCGCGCTGCCCAGCGCCGCGAGCAGGCGGCGCGCGGTGTCGCGGCCCACGCCGTCGGTCAGCAGCAAGCGCAGCCACGCGGGCCAGTCGTCGTTCAAGGGTGTGTGCATGGCCAAAATTGTGGGCAGTCGCAGGGGCCATGCGGGTGAGCATCGGTTGGAAATTTCAAAAGCGGGGACAATCGGCGCATGGCCAAACTTGAGATCCTTCGCTACCCCAACCCGCGTCTGTCCCTCGTCGCCCAACCCGTGGCGCAGGTGGACGACCGCATCCGTGCGCTCGTCGCCGACATGATCGAAACCATGTACGACGCCAACGGCATCGGCCTGGCGGCGACGCAGATCGACGTGCACGAACGCGTCATCGTCATCGACGTGTCCGAAGAGCGTGACGCGCCCATGGCCCTTATCAACCCCGAGTTGCTGTGGGCCAGCGAGGTCCGCGTCAAGGGCGACGAAGGTTGCCTGTCGGTGCCCGGCATCTACGACGGTGTGGAGCGCGCGCAGGCGGTGCGCATCCGCGCCTTGGACGAGCACGGCCAGTCGCGCGAGATCGAGGCCGAGGGCTTGCTCGCCGTGTGCATCCAGCACGAGATGGACCACCTCATGGGCAAGGTGTTTGTCGAATACCTCTCGCCCTTGAAGCGCAACCGCATCAAGACCAAGCTGCTCAAGGCCGAGCGCGATTTGCACGCCGATTCGGCGCGTTGAGGCAGCCGCCATGCGCGTCATCTTCGCGGGCACGCCCGAGTTCGCCGCCGTAGCCTTGGCGGCCCTGCACCAAGCGGGCCACGACATCGCGCTCGTGCTGACCCAACCCGACCGACCCGCCGGCCGCGGCATGAAGCTGCAAGCCTCGCCCGTCAAACAACTCGCGTTGCAACACGGCTGGCCGGTGGCGCAACCGCAGGGCTTGCGGCTCGATGGCAAATACGCCGCCGACGCCGCCCAGGCGCAGCAAGCCATCGCGCAGGCGCAGGCCGATGTGATGGTGGTGGCGGCCTATGGCCTGATCCTGCCGCGCTGGGTGCTCGATGCGCCGCGCTTGGGTTGTCTCAACATCCATGCCTCGCTGCTGCCGCGTTGGCGCGGGGCCGCGCCCATCCACCGCGCCATCGAAGCCGGTGACGCGGAGACGGGCACCACCATCATGCAGATGGACGACGGCCTGGACACCGGCGACATGCTGCTGCGCGCCACCGAAGCGATTCGCGCCGACGACACCACCATCACCTTGCACGACCGCTTGGCCGCGCAGGGTGCACGGCTCATCGTGCAAGCCCTGGCCAACGCCCAGGCGGGCCGCCTGCACGCCACGCCGCAGCCCAGCGAGGGCGTGACCTATGCGCACAAGATCGACAAGGCCGAAGCGCCCATCGACTGGCAGCACAGCGCCGCGGTGATCGCGCGGCGCGTGCGTGCTTTCAACCCGTTTCCGGGTGCCACGGTGCGCATCGCCCCCGCTGGCGGCGGCGACACCGAGGTGCTGAAGATTTGGCACGCGCAGGCCGAAGCCGCGTCGGTGGACGCGCCCATTGGCACGGTCTTGAGCGCCGACGCGCAAGGCGTGCGCATCGCTTGCGGCGACGGGGTGTTGCGCGCCACGCAATGGCAGCGCGCGGGCGGCAAGCGTCTGTCGGCCGCCGACTTCTTGCGCGGCTTTGCGCTCGCACCGGGTCAGGTGTTTGAGCCCCAGGACGCCTGATGTTTTGGGATGCCCGGCTGCGCGCGCACCCGCAATTTCGGGTCGCCGTGCGCGACTTCCTGCCGCAGTGGCCGGGCATCGCGGCCTGGGGCCTGATGACGGGTGTGACCATGGTCAAGTCCGGCATGAGCGTGTGGGAGGCCACCGCGATGGCGCTGTGCGTCTACGCCGGCAGTTCGCAACTCGCCGCCCTGCCCCTCATTGCCGCTGGTGCGCCGGCCTGGGTGGTGCTGGCCACGGGCTTTTGCGTGAATCTGCGTTTTGTGGTGTTCAGCCTGCACCTGCGCAGCTACCTCATGCACCTGCCGCGCTGGCAGCGCTTGGTGGCCGGCTACTACTCGACCGACAACACCTATGTGCTGTTCACCCGGCGGCATCCGGAGGCGGCGCAGGCGCCCGAGGCGCGTGAGGCGCAGCAAGCGTATCTGGCGGGCTTGAGCGCCTTCAACTGGGCGAGCTGGATGGCGGCGAGTTTGCTGGGCATTGCCCTGGCCAACTTCATCCCGCCCGAGTGGGGCCTGGGCTTTGCCGGCATCTTGTGTCTGCTCGGCGTGCAGTGCTCGCTGGCGAGTTCGCGCCTGCGTCTGTTGGCAGCGGGCGTGGCCTCGGTGGTGGCGGTGCTGGTCTATGCCTTGCCGTACCGGCTCAACATCGTGCTGGCCATTGGTGCGGCGGTGCTGGCCGGCATGGTGATGGAAGAGACGCGCCGGCGTCTGCCCGGAGTGCGGTCATGAACGCCTTGCCCGTGGATGTGACCGACGGTTGGACATTGGGGGTCATCGTCGGCCTGTCGCTGGTGACGGTGATCGCGCGCAGCTTCTTTTTCATTTCCGACCGCGACTGGCCGCTGCCGCACTGGGCCCAGCGCGGCCTGCAATACGCGCCCATGGCCGCGTTG